>Ga0187892_10000289_pt1 | contig 135722 bp, 125 predicted proteins | sample MA1701073metaG_FD_139345 | JGI IMG/M metagenome (GOLD analysis project Ga0187892, IMG submission 139345) | Bio-ooze microbial communities from a basaltic lava cave in the Kipuka Kanohina Cave System on the Island of Hawaii, USA - MA170107-3 metaG ... | reverse complement strand
TCGCGCGCTGAACCGGCGCCGGGGCGAACTCGGACGGCCCGTCAGGCGCGGCCTCCCTCCGGATCCCGCCCTCGACACACCTGGTCCGAACAGCCTACGGTGTCATGAGTGGGTAAAGGTCAGGCCTTGATCGGGGGGGATCGACGACGGACACCCTGTTCGCGGCGGCTGGCCTTCCACCCCCGTTTCGCTCAACCCTCATCTACGGCCGGACGCGAGAGTTTCCGCAGCTGGTCAGAGAGCTCCGGGGGAGGATCCAGATGGTTGAAGTCCTCGAGCTCGTGCGGGATCCAGCGCCGGTTCAGGACGCGGTCGCCCTCGTTCGGCTGTACCAGCTGATGCGACGGGGGAAGTTCGACCTCGTCCACACCCACACGTCGAAGGCCGGGATCCTCGGAAGACTTGCCGCCCGCGTTGCGGGGGTACCCTATATCGTCCACACGCCTCACGGGCATGTCTTCTCGGGCTATGCCGGACGCATCGCAACGTCTGGCTTCGTCCTGCTCGAGCGGTGGGCGGCGAACCTTGCTGACAGGATCGTCGGGCTGACTGATCAAGAAATCCGCGAGCATCTCGACCGAAAGATCGGACGTCGGGAGCAGTTCGTGAGCATCCCGAGTGGAGTGGAGATCGATCGCTTCAGTCGGGAGCCCGTCGCAAGCCAACGCCACGCCGTCCGCCGCACCCTCGGTCTTCCGGCGTCGGCGTGCATCATCGGCTCAGTGGGTCGGCTCGAGCCCATCAAGGGTCACCGCGTGCTCCTCGATGCCTTTCTGAGCCTCGCGCCTCGCTTCCCGGATCTGTATCTGACCCTCGCTGGAGACGGCCAGCTTCTCCCGGAGCTCAGGCAGGAAGCCGCGCGGTCCGACGTCGCCTCGCGGGTCCGTTTCTTGGGATGGAGGGACGACCTGCCGGCGGTCCTTCGCGCGTTCGACGTCTTCGCGTTCCCTTCGCTCAACGAAGGGATGGGCATTGCGTTGCTGGAGGCCATGGCGGCGGGGCTGCCCATCGTCGCCTCGAGCGTGGGTGGAATCCCAGAGGTCTTGGGACGGGGGGAGGCGGGACTGCTCGTTGAGGCCGGAAGCGCGGCGGCCCTGGCCGAAGGGCTCGAAAGGCTCCTCCTCGACCCAGCGCTGCGGGCGCGCGCATCGAATGCCGCCAAGGAGCGGGCGCGCCGGTACAGCGTCGAAGCGATGCTCACGCGGATCGAGATCCTCTACCGAGAGCTGCTCTCGGGCCCAGGACGGTAAAACGGGAGGATGTTCGTGAGAATCCTGGCGGTCGGAGCGCACCCAGATGACATCGAATTCGGCTGTGGCGGGGCGTTGATCAAGCGCTCAGTTAAGGGAGACGACATCTCCATGTTGGTCCTGACCGACGGCGGGCGCGGCGGCGATCCCGCGGAGCGCCGCCGCGAGCAGGAGGCGGCTCGGACGTTCCTCGGGGCCCAGCAGCTGTTCTGGGGCGGCTACCAGGACACTGAGGTTCACCTGCAACCCGACCTCATCCAGAGGATCGAGGAGATCATCCATCAAACCAAGCCCGACGTGATCTTCGTCCAGTACGGCGATGATACCCATCAGGACCACCGGCACCTCTCGACCTCGGTCGTGACTGCCTCTCGGTATACCCGAAACATCCTGTTCTACGAGGGGCCGACGACCCAGCACTTCACGCCCTCCGTGTTCGTCGATATCGAGGGGGTCCTCGAGCAGAAGCTCGACGCCCTCAGCGCCCATACCTCCCAAATCGCCAAGACTGGGGTGGACGGGCTTTCCATCTTGGACCTCGCGCGAGCGACATCTCACTTCAGGGGATTGCAGGGTCGGGTGAGAAACGCCGAAGCGTTCGCGCCCTTGCGGCTCTTCCTCGACGAGGAATGAGCGGAAGTGACGCGGGCGAGCCGGCTAAGGAGAGTGTCCACGCCGAGGGTCGGCTTCGTTTCTCCAGGGTGGCGCCAGGCCGGTCGAGGATGGGTCGTGTACGTGCTGGCCCTGGTCGCCGTCCTCCTCCTCTTCTGGTTCCCGGTGCGGACGTGGTTCACCGAGCACCGCGGGAGATGGCTCTACATCCTGCTGTTCTCGTTCTTGCTCTCATTCCTGCTCGTGAGGCCGTTTCGAGCGTTCGCGGAGCGAGTGGGAGTGCTGGACGTGCCCGATGGCCGGAAGCTGCATGGGCAGCCGACCCCCCTTCTCGGTGGGGGGGCGATCTATCTCGCCTTCGTGCTGAGCCTCGTTGCCAATGCCGTCATGGGGCCCGCGCTGTGGACGATTCTCGCGGGCGGGACGTGTGTGTTCATCGTCAGCCTTATCGACGACCTCCATCCGCTTCCGGCCGTCCTCAAGCTTTGGGTGCTTGCTCTGAGCGCCCTGATCGTTGCGGCGGCGGGAGTTTCGTTGAGCCTGTTTCCCTCGCACACCCTCTGGGGGCAAGCGCTCAATCTCGTCCTCACGGTCGTGTGGATCGTGGGGATTACCAGCGCCACGAACTTCTTCGATGGCACCGATGGCCTCGCCGCCGGCCTGTCGGCAATCGCGGCCTTCTTCCTCGGCGTCATCGCCTTCCAGAGCGGGCAGGTGTTTCTGGGCTGGGTCGCGGCGGCGCTCCTCGGCAGCAGCCTCGGCTTCCTGCCCTACAACTTTCGACCAGGAAGGCGAGCGACCATCTTCCTCGGGGACGCGGGGGGCAACTTCCTCGGGTTCGTCCTCGGGTCGGTCGCCGTGATGGGGGAGTGGGCCGAGCACAAGCTTGTGAACATCGCTGCCCCCGTGCTGATCTTCGGGGTGTTCATCTACGACATGATCTATATCACGCTCGACCGCGTGGTGTCCGGCAGGGTCAAGAGCGTCAGGGAGTGGATCGAGTACGTCGGGCGCGATCACCTCCACCATCGTCTGGAAGCGATCCTGGGACGGCGGGAGGATGCGGTTCTGTTCATCTACGCGCTGAGCTGCTCACTGAGTATCGGCGCCACTATCCTCCTGATGGCGTCCCCGTTCTCCGCGTTTCTCCTGCTTGTCCAGGCTGTCGTCGTCCTCCTGATCGTCACGATCATGGAGCGCAAGAAACGGAAGCCGGCATACGGCGAGCCCACCAGGCCGGAGCCCCAGGGTGCCACCACGAAGCTCCCGCCGCGCCAGGAGTCGAGAGCGGGTCCACCGGACGCCAGGGGCGGACTTGGACGCCGCTGGCTCTCGGAGCGTTCGGCGCGGTCGAAGAGGTAGGTGAGGGCTTACTCCGGCAAGCCACGCGAGTTCGTGATGGACCACGCCTACTGGGGGCCCGACGAATGCTCCGTTCTCGGCTACGAGGAGTTCGACACGCCCAGGGAGCTCCTCGAGGAAGGTCCAGCGCGGGATCCATGCGAGGCTCCTCGACGGGCGACGCCCCATCGAGGAGACGATGCAAGGGGTCGGGCGGGTCGGTGAGCGATTGGGAATCGCGGGCGAGCTCCTTGCGCTTCTTCTGGACACGGAAGCTCTGGTGGATGACGTCGATGATCGTAGTGCCCCTGGTGTTCGGCATCATGCTGGTCTTCGGCCAGTCGTCCGCCATCGCCCCGCTCATCGACACCATGTTCTGAGGAGCACGGAGGATGCCCCCGGCGCGCCGTCCCGGTCGCGAAGCTTCATGACCGACCCGGGATGGCTGCCCTCGGACCGTCAGGCGGGCTCGGGTTGGTTGTCGACGAGGGTCACCCGGCCCGCGATTCGCCCACCGTCGTAGACAATGCGATAGCGCGGCGCCGCCAGGTGAGGGCGGACCAGGGCCGGGTGTTCGGGATACCGGCTCGAGTCGAATCGAACGAGCTCCTGGACGTAGCCCGTGGTCCACGCCTTGGCCGCGCGCACCATGTCCGTGTGGCCGAACTCGGACCGGCAGAGGCGCTCAGCGTACTCGGTGAGAGTGGCGTCCTCTGATCGCGTCGGATCAGTCAGATAACGCTTCCAGACGTAGTTCCAGAACATCCGCTCGTCCGACTTGATGTGGAGGTGGTAGAAGCAGGGGGTTTTCCATCCCTGCACCGCAAACCACCTCGGCACCAGCGGTGCCTCGTAGCCGTTGGGATCGTAGACATATCTCAGCTGGGGCGACGCGGTCCAGCAGTGCGCGTCGGCTCGGGCAGGGCTGACGGGATGCTGGTGCCAGAGGTCGCCCGCAAGCTCGACCATCCGGAGATAGATCATGTGGTACCGGCGCGCGTCACGATGCATGAGCCAGTCCCGCAAGAGTCCAATCCGCGCCGGCCCATCCGTTTGGGCGACGAAGTCGCCATCCCAGCGAACGATCCAGCGGTATCGGGTGCGCACGATCAGCGCGTTCGTGAGCTCGCAGATGTCGGCGTCGGGCAGCACTAGTGTCTCGACCAGGTCAGGCAGCTCCAGGCCCAGGCGAGCGATAATGGCCGGAGTTTGGTCGGTGGAGCCGTTGTCGCCGATGACGATCTGGTCGGCGAACCCGACGATGGAGCGAACGGAGGGCTCGAGCCACTCGTCCTCGTTTCGCACTCGCATGATCGCGCTGATCCCGTGGGGCCGGTTCGACCGAGGGAGGAGCCCCAGGACGGGGAGCCACGAGCTGATCGCCCGGCTGGCCTGGCCGAGCCAGTATCGGGGGTGCCCAGCGTCAGGATCCGGCCCTCGACAGAACTTCATGCGGTGGAGCTCACGACTCGACGAGCCGCCCGCCCTGGCGTCGCAGGCCGTGAGCCACGCCGCGCAGGACTGCCCGTACCTTCAGCGCCGACAGGCGCTCCGGTGAGCGGAGCGAGCTCACGCAGATCCGGGCGACGCCGAACGTCGCCAGCAGGCCGTACGCCCACAGGCGGGGGAAGACGGGAAGGTGCTTCCGCAGGAGCAGGAACTTGTTCCGAACCAAGTAGTAGAGGTGAGCAGGAGTCTGTCGGGAGCGCGAGGACACGTCGTGCCGAACCAACGCCGTCGGCTCGAAGACGACGCGGTACCCTTCCTGCTTGATTCGCAAGCAGATGTCGGTGTCCTCGTGGTAGATGAAAAACTCGGGATCGAAGCCCCGGACCGCGTCGAGCGCCTGACGGCGGTAGAGGCACCCGCAGGTGATGACGTAGTCGCACTCCATCAGACGCTCCGGCACTCGCTCGCGGTATCGGCCGGTCCACCGGCTAACGAAGCCGGCGCCGTGGACGGTCCGTTCCTGACATCGCTGGTCAATGATCCGTGCGCCCACCACTCCCGTGGTCGCGGAGGCGCACGCAGCGAGCAACCGCTCGAGCGCATCGTGGACGATCTCGGCATCGGCGTCGAGGCACAGCACATACTCGCTCGCCGGGTCGAGGTGGCGCAGTCCAGCGTTACGAGCGCCCGCCGCCCCGAGGTTCCGGTCGTTCGCGATGACCTTCAGGGCGTGCCACCCGACGCCGGCCTGCCGGCTGATCCATGTGTCGATCTGATTCCTGGTCGCATCCCCAGACGCGTCGTCGACCAGCACAACCTCGAGCCGGTCCTTGGGATACCGGAGCGCCTCCACCGAGGCCAGACACGCCGGCAGGACCTCCGCCGAGTTGTGAGCGGGGATCAACGCTGAAATGAGCGACCGTCGGCCGTCTTCAGCGGAAGCGACCGACAGGCCGTACGGGGTTCCCAGCCCGGCCCAGCGGGGTGCGGCGGCCAGGAGCCCAGTCGGCAGCGGAATGGTCTTCGTCGGCTGGCGCCGACAGACGGCAATCAGCGTCGTGCTCCCAGGCGGCGCGCCTTCGATGTACTCGACATCATCTACCGAGACTCGACCCAACCCCTTCGCCCGCCGGACGCGCAGCCACAGGGTTCCCAGGCGATGCCGGATTGACTGAGGAACGAGCGACCGGATGCCACGCGGGTCGAAACGACGCAGGCGGTTCAGCTCCGCCTCGGTCCGCGCCAGGTCTTTCCCCCAGCGCCGGCCCCAGAATCGGACCTCGGCGAAGTGTGGTCTCAAAATCCCGGCGAGGCTCGCCTGACTGTACTCGCGGAGATGGTACGGGTTCTCCGGCTTGGCGGTGTGCTGGTCCCGCCACGGGGTGAACACCGCGAAGACGCCGTCAGGCTTCAGCACGCGCGCGACCTCGGCCACGAACCCCCGGTCGTCTGCGACATGCTCGATGGTGTCCTGCGAGACAACCATGTCGAAGGCGCCGCTGCCGAACCCCAGCGCCTGGGCATCCATCTGGATGAAACGGAGGTGTGCCCGCCGGTAGCGTTGCCGCGCCTCCACCAACGCCCCCCAGTCGAGATCCACGCCCACGACGAGTCGCGTCGCCTCGCCGAGCAGATGCGTGCCAAACCCCTCGCCTGAGGCCACGTCAAGGACCCGCAGGTCCGCCCTGGGGTCCTGCTTCAACGCCCAGACATACCCGGAGAGCTGCACGACATACTGCGTGTTGGTCCGGCATGCATCCTGACGCTCGGTCGCGCGCGGGCCGAGACCTCGGCGCGTCAACGGCCCCCCAGCGTCAGAACGACCGCCTCCGCAACACGCTCGACCTCGGCATCGGTCATCGAGGGAAAGCAGGGGACTGATAACGATCGGTCCCAGAGCCGATCGGCAGCGGGGTAAGCGCCGCCTCCCAGCGCTCGGTGGAGTGGCCGGAAAACTGGCCGGCGGCCCTGGACGCCGAGGGCGGCCAGCCGGCTGATGATCGGGGCCAGCGGCGGGTCCGGGGCCACCACGAAGCGATGGTAGACATGGCGTCCCCCGGCGGCGTCTGGCGGAAGCTCGCAGGGCGCCGCGGCCAGAGCTCGGCGGTAGGTCGCCGCGATCGCTCGGCGTCGCTCGATGAACGCGGGGAGGCGCGCAAGCTGAGCACGGCCCAGCGCGGCTTGGAGGTCAGTGAGCTTAAAGTTGAAGCGCGCGGATAGGTCGGTTCGCTCGTCATACTCGCGAAGGTCGCGCACCCTTGCCAGGAGCCGGGCGTCGTCGCTCGCCACCATTCCTCCCTCCCCAGTTGTCAGCATCTTCGTGGCGTAGAAGGAGAACACCGCGAGTACGCCCCGACTCCCCACCGGCCGCCCACCGTCGAGCGCGCCGATGGCCTGGGCGCAGTCCTCGATCACCGGGACTCCCAGCGCGGTGAATGCTGCGACATCTGCCGCCAGGCCGAAGGCGTGCGGAAGGATGATGGCCTTCGTCCGAGCCGTGAGCCGCCGCTCGACATCAAGGAGATCCAGGCTGGCCGACCGCGGATCGGCATCGGCCAGGACCGCGGCCCCTCCGGCATGGACGACGGCGTGATGGACGGCATCGCAGACATAGGTCGGGATGACGACCTCGGCACCGGGCCCGATTCCCAGCGCGAGCAGCGACAGATGAAGCGCCGCGCTGCCAGAGCTCACGGCGACCCCCCCTTGCCGGCCCACAAATGCTGCGAGCTCATGCTCGAATGCCTCGACCTCCTGGCCCTGGACGATCCACCCAGAGGTCAAGACCTCAACAACCCGCTGTCTGTCAGCGTCGGACAGCGTCGGCCGCGAGTGCGGGATCATCCCGGCCGGCACCCCCGGGCCGACGAGCACCATCGTGGCCAATTAGCTGTAATCTCGGAATCCCCTGTCCGTCCACGCCACCGAAACACAAGCGGGTGGCGCGGGGAATCGGGGTGACTCACTCGAAGCTCGCCTCGCGGCTCGCGTCCGGACTCGTGACCGCCGCTCGGTTGAACGAACTGCCCGCGCTCAACAAACCGAGCGCATCGTTCGATATACATGCAGATCGCGAGCCCGACAGGAATCCGATTCCCCGTGACAAGACCCGCGGGCCCTGGCGCAGAAGATTGCGGACCAGGGTTAGAGGACCTCATCGACCGGGTACAAGCTTGGTGCCCGTGAGACTGCCGTAGACGGTTTCGGCGGCAAACCGATGGCCGCGAGCGGTCCAATGCCCGTCGTGCCGGAAGTGAAGGTACTCGCCCGCCGCTCGGGCCTGGGCCCGGAATCGGGGCAGCAGCCGCATGTACGGGATCCCCTCCTCGGCCAGAAACGTGGCCAGGAGCTGGTCTGGCCTGTCGAGGTCCATGTCTCCTTCGGGCAATGTGAATCGGTCGACGATCTCGTTCCAGATCTCTCCATGGACCTGCTCGGGATTCGTCAAGATGACCACGACCAGGCGGGCTCCCCGCCGGGCCACCTCAAGGTCGATCTCCGCGATCAGCGCCCGCGTGACTGCCCACGCCTCCTCCCACTCACGCGTGTACGTTCGCGAATAATGGCCGTACAACTCACCCCGCAGGCCAGACTGATAGTCGCGCATGACCCCGGTTCTAACGAGCAGCCGCGCCACCGACGGAAATCCGACGACCGCCTCCCGGATTTTGTCATACACGTACAGGCGACGAAGGGCCCCTTTGATCGGCTCCAGCCGACTGGCGACGGGATTGTCCCGGAAGGACGGCTGCAGCCCGTACTCGAGCCGCAGGCCGTCGGCGGCGAGCCGGAACACCGGGACCGGCCCCGAAAAGCCGAGGTCGTGACTCAGCTCGTCGCTGTTGTTCGCGATATCGTTGCAGGTACAAAACGCCAGGAGCACCAGGTCGGGCTGGTACTTGTAGCCCTCATGCCGGAAGAAGAGGAGCTCGTTGGCCGTTCCCCACGCGTTGACTCCAGCATTGATCACCTCGAAGCGGCCACGCGAGTCCTGCTCGAGCAGGCGCTCCAGAACTTTGCTGAAGGAATCCCTGCCGTTCACTTGCATCGCATCCATCATGGAGTCACCAAGGACGAGGATGCGAAAGACCCCGGCCTCTTTCTGATAGGAGAACTCCCGATCGTGAAGCCCTTTGGAGTTGATCGTGACGCGCGTGCGGAACTCGCGGCTCGCGAACCATCCTTCCCGACCTGGGATATGGAACCAGCCATAGATCGGGTGATGGGCGAAGAAGTTCTCGCTGCGCGAGGCGGCTAGCCGGAGGACGGCTTCGACGCCGATCAGGCCCGCCGATACCCCCAGCACCACGAGGGCGATGCGCCCAAGAGCCGCTCTCATGAGCCGTCCCTCTCGGCGCCGGTGCGCGCCCCGGCGCTCGCCACCGGGACCCATTGATCTCCGCCCTGCAAGACGTTCAGACTCGCGTCGCCGTGATTGAACAGCAGGTCCACCACCGAGAGGAACGGGACAAACGGTCCGTGCTGTTGCGTATACCCCGGATGCGTGTACTGCTGCCGCCACACCGCCACGCCCCCACGCTCGAACTGGGCGAGATCGAGATACGCGACGCTGTCCCCGCCCGCCAGGTACGTCCCGGCGCCCACCGACCCGCACAGATCCACGAGTCGCGCCGTCGGATCGGTTCGTGTCCCCGCCAGCTCGGAAGCGCGGAGCGTGGGCCGAGACACGCCGAGGGCGGAGGCCAGCAGCCGAGTCACCTCGATACCGAGCTCAGTAAACGAACGCCATGGGCGCAGGAGGACCTCCTGCAGGTCGGGAAAGTAACGGAGAAAGTACGGCGCGCGGCCGTAGTTGGCGCGGAGCGCCTGGCAGTGCTTGCGAGCCCAGGGCTGGGCGGCGTCGATGGCCACATCCAGAATCGACGTACCCAGTCGGGCGTGCACGGGCACGGTCAGCCACTGGGCGCCCCTGGGCGTCTTGATCCGGTTCCGGTTCTGCCACCCGTGCTTCTCGTACTGCACCGTATCCAGAACGATCCAGCAGTCTGACGCCGCTAGCTTGGCGAAGTGGCCGAGCCACGGCAGGTACTGGGGCTGATGAATGGCCACCTTCATACGCGGGCCATCGCTCCCTCCGGTCCGGCCCATCCACCCACCGTCCGCCGTCTCCCTCCGGCTCTCCGGTCTCCGAAAACTGGTCCGGTAGGTCTAATGTAGGCCTCTTTCGCCCCTATCGCGGGTGACAGCGAGGCCGCACTCGGCGCTCCCCTGCCATGGCTCCGGCAGCTCGCCGCGCGCGCCCCGGCAACTTCTGCCCACCGCGACGTGAATCGGCGGGCGGCCGGGGCGCTCGCGCCCGCTTCCTCCCGACTTTGTTGCGGCCATTCCTGGCACTCGTGTTGCTCCCGCTCTCTCATCACCGGGCCGCAGTTCCCACGCAAGGCGATGACACGAATGGTTACTCGACCGCGCGTGGCCGCGCCCTGTTGAAGGGGGACACCTGCATGGCACACACGCGTCGCACGACCAACGCCAGACGGCTCGGCCAGTGGCCATCGATCGCCCACCTCCTGGTGGCCCTTGGGCTGAGCCTCGTGGCCGGGCTTCTTCCCCAGCAGTCCCTCGCTCCGTCCCCGACTCCCGCGGCGGCCTCGGGTATCATCCCGACCATCGAACTGGCCGGATCGGTCTGGACTGGCTTCGCCATCCCCGGAATCGGCGACGTACGCGTCCGCGGCAACTACGCATATGTCGCCCCCGGCGAAGGCGATTTCCAGATCATCGACGTTCGGACCAAGCGCAAGCCGAAGATCGTTGGCCACCTCGCGGTGGGCTTCACGTGGAATGTCGAGGTGCTCGGCCAATACGCCTTCCTCTGGAGCTATGGTGACGGGGGCGGTCTCATCACCGTCGACATCGCCGACCCGAGCCATCCGGTCCATCTCCACTCTCCCGAGACGCCCTGGCCCTCCCGCATCTCCTGGTCCGCGCCGCCGGGCGCCTCCATTGGCCAGGTCCGCGCGAGCGGCCGCTACCTCTACATCACCCTGTACACCCTCGACCCGAAGTCCGCCCCCCTCGCTTACGACTTCGTTGTCTTGGATGTCGCCGACCCCCGCTATGTCACCGAAGTCGCCACGGTGGCGGTCGGCGTCGGTGCGGGCACGTTCCAGCTCTACCTCTCCGGCGCCCATGCCTACGTGGGCCTGACGTTCGGCGGGGTGGCCATTGTCGACATCAGTGTGCCCTCGCGGCCGGTCGCGAAGGGTGCGTACCGCGGCGAGGGGCCGACGGATCACCCGTACCTCATCGGTCACGTCGGGACGTCTCTCGTCATGGCGACGTGGCAGTCGCGGGTCTTGTACTACCTGTCCGGCGGAGACGGGACCTTTGCGGGCAATGATGGGAGCCCGGCCAATCCGGTCGACCTCATCCTCGTCGACGCCTCCGCTCCGACCCGCCCGGTGAGAAGGAGCTCCTACCGTCTGCCGGGGCCTCACGTCCTTCCCTGGCAAGCGGTCGCGGCGAACAACTATCTGCACGTCGTGGATCACCGTTGTATCCAGTGCGGCGTCTACCCAGGGACTCCGAGATCGCGTGTGCTGACGTTCGACGTCACAAACCAGTCGACACCGAAGCTCGTTTATCAGTACCAGCAACAGGCCCGCGCCCAGATGATCTCCCTCAGCGGCGCCGGCCAGTACCTCTATGTCAACGAGGCCAACTACGGCCTCCGGATTCTCTCGATCGTAAATCCGGCTCGGCCGGCGTATGTCGGGGGCACACCCACGGCGTCCGAGGGACGCTACGCCTGGGCCAACGACGAGCAGACGTTCGCCTACGTCATGGACAGTGGGGCCGGCACCATCCACGTGATCGACGTCGCCGAGAAATCGAGCCCCGTCAGGCGGGGCTCCTATTGGGACGGCGGCGAGATCTCCCCGTACGATAAGTTCGCCGGCCGTGGTCCCGTACTGTACGTCCCGGAGAGCCTCGGAAGCGTCGCCATCATCGACGTGTCGAATCCCGACGCTCCCGTCAGGGCTGGTCGGTTCTCCGGGTTCACGGGCATCAGTCAGCGAATTGTCCTCATCGGCCAGTATGCCTACGTGACCGCCCTGCTGGCCGACGATACCGGACAGTACGAGCAAGCCCTGTTCATCTACGACATCGCGGCACCGAATACGCCGATCCTCCAGAGTCGACTGACCGTCGAGCGAGGCGCGACCGTGCCCCGGGCGGCTCCTCAGATCGCCGTCGACGGGCAGCATGCGTATCTCGTCCTCCCTGACGCGCAGAAGCTGGTCATCGTGAGTGTGGCGGCCCCCACGAGGCCGCGCATCGTCTCGACCCTCAGGGACACTGTCCGGCTCACGTTCGCGCCCTTCTGGGGTGAATGGGAAGGCCGGCTGGCGGTCGCGCGGGGCTACGCGTACATCCTGACCGGTGAGGACGGCTACATCCACCAGGGGCCGGACGGTCGGGTTCGCCCCTTCCACATCGTCGACGTGCGCGATCCCCTCCACCCCGTTTACCGCAGGGCTTTCGACGACCTGGCCGGCGTGGAGTATCTGGAGAGCGGCGACCACTTCCCGAATGATCTCCTGATCAGCGGCAACTGGCTCTATCTCGGCGCCTATTGGCCGCTCATCGCGTTCGCGCTCGACGATCCGCTCCACCCGCGTTATGTCACGGATAGCTACGCGCAGGGAGTCGAGAGCCCGTTCGCATACAACCAGATTACGGGCTGGAGCCTCGGGCGATTACTGGGGCCGTATCTGTACGCGCCGATCATTCAGGGATTGACCATCACCAGGATAACCCCGCCGCCGTCGTAGGCAACTCCGGCGGGGGCTTGTCCTCGCCGGAGTAACCCCGGAACGGAACATCCTCCGGTGGGCGGAGCCCAAGCGGAAGCGAGCACGGCGAAACCCCGATTTCACCGACCGGGCCGCCCCGGCGGAGCGATGCCCCCGCACGACCTGCCCCAAGCGGCTAGGCCGAGGCGCCGGGCGAGGACGGAGGACCTTCGAGCCGCGGGACCGTCATGACCATGCCCGCCAGGAACCAGAAGGGCTCCATAATGCGGACGATGGTGAAAGTGTTAGCGCCGACGGCGTGGGTCATCAGGGCGACGAAGCCCGCCAGAAGTCCCAGGCTCACGCCCTTGAACACGGGATCCGCCGTCGTTCGCCAGACCGCGTAAGTCCGGCGGGCCAACCGGATCTGAATCCACAGGAAGGCAAGCAGACCGACGAGCCCGGTCTCGACGAGGACTCTCGGGTACTGCGCGTCGAGTGGCGGGTGCCCAGTCACCCCGTGGCCCAAGAGGGGCTGCTGCGGCCAGAGCTGAACGACCGCCACCTTCGCCGCGATGAACCGCTCGGAGGTCGACAGGTCGACACGAACGCCACCCACCCGGACCTGCTCTGCGATCGGCGCCTCGGACACCGTGTAGAGGATCCGGTCAACCACGCGCTTGGGCATGAGGACCGGCGCCAGCGCGATGCAGACGAGACAGAACGCGGCCACGCGCCACCGTCGGTCGCTCAGAACGAAGAGCGTGCCGACCATCGGGATGACCGCGAGGTACGAGCCCCGCGACATGCTGAAGAGCAAGGGTACGGTCATCAGCGCGCCGAGGCAGGCGAGCGTGAGCTTTCTACGGGGGGATTCGCTCGTGAGGTAGAGCCCCGACACCACGGCGAGCATGAGTACAAGGTAGCCCCCGAAGGTGGCGGGTTCTCCCGCTTCGTGCTCGAAGAGTGCGGAGACCCGCTGCCCCGACAGAACCTGGCCGACCCCAATCACGCTCGACATGACCGCGGTGGCGAAGAGCGCCAGCAGGAATCGATCGAACTGTCTCCGCTCGCGGAGGCAGTTGACCACCATGAAGTAGATCACGAAGTACTGGATGTACTTCGCCACGAACAGCGCCCCTTCGGGAATGCCCACGCGCCCCGCCAGCGCCCCCAGCCCCGTCGCCAGGACCACGACGAAGACGTACGCGGCGATGGGGCGATTCAGCGGTGTCGTGACGAAGATCCCGAGCTGCGAGGAGACGGCCGTCCGCGCCAGCCACTGGAGCCCGATGATCGCGAGGAGCAGGTCGTCGAGCCGAAGGGTGAGGCCTCTCCCCAGCGACCGGGCACCCCCGATTTGGGCCAGTCGCACCTGGGGACCGAGCAGCATGGAGAAGATAAGGAGATAGAGCGCCCACTCGGTGTGGCCAGCGGCAAGGATCAGCACGGCCAGCACGAGGAGAGCGCCCAGCACCATCGATGGGGGCCTCTCGGCCAACGCCAAGCTCGTCGCCACGGCGAGGATGGCGCCGACAAGCAGGACCACGGCCGTGCCGGTGTCCAGGGGGCGTTTCATGCCACGGCCGCGCTGTCAGCCCTCAGCGGCTCGAGCGACAGCGACCCGGCCTGCTTTGGGGGGACTCCTGCCGCCAGTGTGAGGGCCAGCAGGAGTTGGACGGCGAGGCTCCGGAGCCTCAGGCCGAGCCACCGGCGCTGCCCCGAGGATGACACCTCTCCGGCCCACTCGCCGGAGTCCGTCTCGCCGTAGTCGGGGCTGACCTTAGCGGTCACACCGTTGAGGCACACGCCGAGCAGCCGGGCATGCGAGGCCCGCAGCAGAGTCTTCGTCCGATTCAAGGCCGGACGAGTCGCGTGACCGACTCGGACCACGAGGAGCGTGCCGTCGACCCGAGCCGCGATCAGCAAGGAGTCCGTCACGGCGAGCAAGGCCGCGCCATCGAGGATGACGTAGTCGTAGCTGCGCCGCATCTCGGCCAGCAGATTCGCCATCTCCGGTGCGCTCCAGAGCTCTGCCGGGTTGGATGGCTCGTGACCGCCCGGCAGGATGAAGAGGCTCTCGATGCCCCCACGCCCGGTGAGCGGCTCCGCTCCGCTCGGGCTTGAGAGGAGCGCCGCGACTCCCCGCACCGCCTCGTCGAGGCGAGCGCTGCCGATCACCACGTCAGTCAGCCCTGGCTGGTTCGGCATCTCGACCGCCAGGTGGAGCGACGGATGTCGGAGATCGCTATCGACGAGGAGCGTGCGTTTGCCGAGCTGAGCGAGGGCGATGGCCAGGTTGACGGCGACGACGCTGCTCCCCTCCGCCCGCGTCGAGCTCGTCACCATGAGGGTCTTCACGTCCCGCTCGAGGCCGGCGAAAAGGAGGTTGGCCCGAAGCGCCCTAAATGCCTCCGCGACGCGCGACCGTGGGAAGACGAGGCTCACCAGCAACGGGTGCCGCCGGGCCGTATGCCCACCGGGACCTCGGGGCTCCGCCTTCAAGGGAAAGCGGGGGATGACGCCGAGGACGGCCGTCTCCAGGAGTGTCGCGATCTCGTCAACCCGCCGGATGGACGTATCGAGCGCCTCGGCGACGAAGGCGAGGGCGACGGCCACGACGAGGCCGATGGCGAGGCCGAGCCCGGCGTTCAGCCCTGCGCGTCGTGGATTGATCGGGCGAATCGACAGCACCGCCGCCCTGACGAGGGTCACATCCCCGACCTGCGCCTTCTCCTTGATCAGCGCCTCTTGATGCTTCTCCTTCAGGAGCGAGAACAGCCGCTCGCTGACCTTGACGTCCCGTTCCATCCGCCCGAGCTCGAGCGCCACCGCAGGGATCGCGGCCTGGGTCTCCTTCAGCCGGACGATGGTCCCGTCGAGCTCGCGGGCACGATTCCGCAGCACCTGAAGCCTCGTCGCGAGGACGCCCTTGAGGCGCCGCTGGGCGTTGGCGATCTGGGCGTCGAGCTGCCGCACCTGAGGATGCGTCGACAGGAGCGTGACGAGCAGGTTTTCACGCTCAAGCGTGAGCTCGGACAGCGCCGTATTGAGCCTCACCAGGCTCGGGTCTGACCCGTCCGGCGAGAGCGGGGTGGCCCGGGCCAACGTCCTCCCTTCGTCGAGGAGGCGAACCTGAAGCTCGGCTTCCTCCGTAGCCCGCTTGATCTCCACCTGTTCGGCTTCGAGGACTCCGAGCCGGCTCAAGGCACTCCGGATCTCCTCCGAGAGGAGGAAGACCTTCTTCGTTTCCTGAAAGGTCCGGAGCTCCTCTTCGCGTCGCGCGAGCTCAGCGGTCACCTCTTGGAGCCGACCTTCGATGAACTCGCGCTCTTCCCGAGCTTGCCGGCTCCTGTCGGCCAGGTTCTCCCGTTGGGCCGCCTCCGCCACGCTGTTGGCGATCCGGACCGACCGCCACGGATCAGACATGGTGGCGGCGATCTCGATCAGGCTCGTGTCCTTCACCCGCTCGACAGCCACGACCCGCTCCTGAAGCTCCTCGACCGCCCCGAGAGTGGCCGGCGATGCCTGGATGGCCTCGGCGGTCGCGCCCCGGGGGATGAGCCCGAGCTCCTTCGCGGCAGCGCTTATGATCGGGAATCCCTTGATCAGCGCGGCTTGGGTCTCCACGAACCCCTCCTGGCTCGCGAAGCTCTGGTCCTGGAGCGAAGAGGCGGGGCTTACCGCCCGGTCGACCCGGATGACTGCCGTCGCTCGATAGAGCGGCTTCGCGCTCCGTAGGACCGCCGCTGCGAACGCCGACAGCGCGAACAGCAGGGGGATGACAACGAGGAGCCATCTCCGGCGGCGGAGGATCCACCAATAATCTCTGAGGTTAAGCTCGCGCTGGGCCACGGCTCACTTCCGGATGAGGTCTTGAATCAGCAGGACCTCGGTCGCCCCCGCAAGCGGCAGGGTCAGGATCTCGATGGTCGGCCGGATCTTCCCCAAAAAGGCGTTCCAGTCCCCGATCGCGCTCCGGGGCAGGAAAATGAGGTCGTTGGCCTGAATTTCAAGATCCTGGCTCATGTCACCCTGCTCGATCACCTTTCTGAAATCCGTTCCCACGATCTTCGGGTCAGCCGCGCCGCCCCTCACAATGCGGGCGCTCTCGAGCACGGCCACGTCTGTAGGTCCACCCGCTACCGCGAGAACCTGGGACAGTCGCATGTTCACGACCAGAGGATACCCCCCCGGATGTCGGACCTCTCCGAGCACGAAGAATTTCGGCTCCGCTGGTTGCCGCCGCGCTGGCACGAACACGATGTCGCCCCGGTCGAGGGCCAGCTCCGGGATCGTCCGGCCTTGGGAGAGGAGGCGAAGGAGGTTGATCCGCAAGACGCTGCCGTCGGGACGGATGACGCGCACGCGCTCCAGATCGGCGTTCGGGGCTGGTCCTCCGGCCTCGGCCAGCGCCTCCGGCAAGAGTTTCTTGCCTTTGAGAGGCAGGACGCCCCCCCCGCCGCCGGTCCCCCCGAGCGCCCCCAGCACCGTGACCTTCTTGCTGTTGTACTCCTTGACCAGTACCTCGACACCGAGCTGCTTGTAGTACGGGCTTAGGACCCGCCGAATCTCTTCGGCGGCCTGCTCGGCCGTCTGCCCGCCGACCTTCGCTTCCACGAACGCGACGCTCACCATTCCGTTGGCCCTCACGACCGCTGTCTGCCGGTCCTGGGGCAGGCCCCTAGTCAGCAAGACCTCGAGCACCTCGCCGGGGCCGATCTTGTAGCGGGGCACGCCTTCGAGGGTCACGAACGTCTGATTCTCCTCGACCGATGGAGGCAACGGGCTGTCGTCGGCCGTTCCATCCGCGGTGGTGGTGGGCGGGGCGGGCAGGCCAGACCCTGGATCGACCGGGAGGGCCCTAGTGGCACAGCCCGCTTCCATGATGAGCGCGATCGCCAGCTGCCTGAAGGCGCTCCAGAAAGCGTGGATTCGCGACGCGCCAGTCACCGGAGCCCCGAGGAATCGCCGCTGCTTTGGCGGATTTCGCACTTCATGGCGAACAGAATCCCTGCTTCGACCAAGGCCGGCAACGGCTCTTCCCCTCGCGTTTCGGGCCCCTCTGAGCCAGTGCTCCGGCTGCCGCGGGAGCCGGTCCCGGCCTGCGACTCCGCCTCGTCGCTGACAGGCGCTCGGCTGATGGACCCGACGCGTATCGTCCATAACGGCCGCCGCCGTAGCGTCCGCCAGGAGGATCTGCGCGCCGGGATTCTCTCTTGCTTTGCCGGAAGAGGTCAAGGAAAGCGCCGAAAAAATCACGCCCTCGCCGACTCGGGGAGCCGCTGGCGGTCCGGGCGCGCGGGCGGTCCCCGACCGCCCCGGACGGTGCCGCCACGGTCTTTGACGTCGCTGGCGAATCGCCCGCTGACGATCGCTTGCCTTCCGAGCCCGCCCCCGGATTGTGCTAGGCTGGCGGTCGTATTGACAGCGCCGTCCGCGCCCACGCCTCCCCCGAACGGACAAACCGCACCGCTCCTGGTCCGCAACACCACGTTCAACATCCTGGCGTCTGTTGTGAACCTGGCGGTGGCCTTTCTCCTGGCTCCTGTCCTCCTGGGCGCCCTCGGCGTGGAACGCTTCGGCCTTCTGTCGCTGCTGTGGGCGATCACCGGATCGCTCAGCTTCCTCGATCTTCGAGTGGGCTCGGCCATCACCCCACTCGCCGCGGCCGCCTTGGCCAGAGGACAGCGCGCGCGGGTTGTGCGTCTGGCGACAACCGCCACAATCTTCTACTTGTTGCTTGGCGTTCTGGAGGTAGGCATCATCTCGGTCTCGCTTTGCGTGCCCGGGGTGACCAACTGGATTCCTGTCGCCTTCGATCGGGAAGGCCGGTGGGCGCTCGTCGGCGCCGCCGTGTACTTCGCCATCAGCCTCGAGACGCTGGTCTTCACCGGCCTTCTCCACGCCTTCCAACGCTATGACCTCGCGGCTCGGATCGTGATACTCGTCGCGGCCTCGCGGGCCGCCCTCCTCACCGCGGTCGCGTGGAGCGGCGGCGGGCTGGGAGCGCTCCTCCTGGGCGAAGTGGTGGTCGCGGTGGTGGAGATCTCGGTGACCGTTCGGGTGGCGCAGCACCTCCTCCCCGAGCTCCGCCCGCTCGGACCCTTCGACCGGAGCGCCTTCCGCGAGCTGATCGCCTTCGGCGGGAAGCTGCAGATCGCTGCCGTCGCGCATGTGGTGAGCCTTCACGCGGATAAGCTGCTCCTCTCGGCCTTCCTCGGCCTGGCGCCCGTCGCCTACTATGAGCTCGGCCAGAAGCTGGCATACGCGATGCGGGGCCTGCCCCTCCTGTTGATCTCCGCCGCCACACCGGTGGTCTCGACGCTCGAAGCAATTGGCGATCGCGACCGGCTGTGGGATTTCTATCTCCGGTGCACCCGCGTTCTCGTCTTTGCGGCCACCCCACTCGTCATCTTCACCGTCATCGGCGCCGCGCCGATCCTGGCGCTCTGGGCGGGCGTCACCGCTCCCGAGGCGCGCCAGACGGTCTGGCTGCTGGCGCTTGGCTCCTACCCATACGTCATCAGCATCGTGGCGAACAGCGTGTCGGTGGGAATGCGAAGACCTGAGCTCGAAATGCGCAGGAGCGCACTGGCCGGCGCGCTCAATCTCGTCCTCTCCGGGAGCCTGATTCCCCTCGTCGGGTTCATCGGGGCCCCGCTGGGAACAGGCGTCTCGCTCGCGGTGGGCTCCTGGTACCTCATCCGGGCGCTGAACGCCCAGTTTCGCCGCACCCTCGTCCCCCTCCTGACGGCTCTTCGTCGCCCCCTGCTGGCAGCGCTCCCGGCGACCGCAGTGGCGTTCCTTATTGTGTCCATCGGCCCCCAGGGGAAGATGGGAGCCGCCCTTGGCTTGATCGCCTCTGCGCTCCTTCTCGGCGCGCTCTTCTTCCTGGTGGCGCTTCGCGACGGGGTGGTGACCCGCGAATCCCTCAGGGCTCTGGTGGCTGAGATTCGGACCGCAGCGCCATGATCCGGGTCGTCTGCCCGTCCTGCCGTTGCGCGAACGACGAGCGGCGCCGATGGATGCTCCCCGACCGCCTGTGGCATCCCGACGAGCGCTTCAGCCTCGTCACCTGCGGGCAGTGCGGGTTTCTCTTTCTGAATCCGAGGCCGGTCGGCCAGGAGATGGACCGCCACTATCCGGACCTGTACTACGCGGCGGCCCTGCCGGACGCCATTCCCGCCCCATTTCTCTGGCGGTTGCTCCAGATCGAAAAGTACCGGCGGCACGGCCGGCTCTTGGACGTCGGGTGCGGCAACGGGATCTTCCTCCACTTCGCTCGGCTGAGGGGCTGGGACGCCTACGGCGTGGACAACTCAGGGAGCGCGGTCGAGCGGGCGCGTCGGCTCCTCGGTGAGCGGGTGGCCCTGGGCGCGCTGCCCGAGGCCCGATATGCGGCGGCCTCCTTCGACGTCATCACGCTCTTCGAGGTCCTGGAGCACGTGCCGGGCCCTCGCGAGTATCTCGACGAGGTTCATCGGATCCTCATGCGGGGCGGTTGGCTCTGTCTGTCCGTTCCCAACTTCGACTCGCTCGAGCGCGTGGTCTTCGGCCGGTGGTGGAACGGCCTGGATGCGCCACGCCACCTGCAGCAGTTCACGCGCCAGAGCCTCCGCCGCCTTCTCGAGCACTCCGGGTTCCAGATCGCAGAGCTCTCGAGCGTGAACGCCGACCGGATCCAGCTCGGGAAGACCCGGATCAGCTACGCTCAAGACAGCCTGCGCTTCTTTCTGAGTGACCTACGGCTCTATCCGCCACGGGCCCGATCCAGCGCGCAGACGATCTCGACGCCCATCCCCCCGATCGACAGGGGCTGGAGGCGCTCGCTCCACAGGCTCGAATGGCTCGTATTCGGTCCACTCTGCTTCGCCGCCCGCTGGTCGGACCGGGAGAACTCGCTGTGGGCGGTGGGGCGGAAGGCGTGACCGCTCCAGTGACGCTCGTGCTCGTCGGCTGTGGCGCGATTGCCCAGCGTGGGCACCTGCCGGCACTGGCCTTGGTGCCGGAGATCCGGTGCGTTGGGCTCGTGGACGAACGGAAGGACGTGGCCGAGTCACTGGCCAAGCGCTGGGGAATCCCCAGCGTCGCCAGCGACTCTCAGAAGATCCTTGATCAGGCCGAGGCCTGTCTTCTCGCCGTTCCAAATCATCTGCACGCCCAGATGGCCGTCGACGCGCTAAGCCGAGGGCGCGCGGTGCTGTGCGAGAAGCCGCTGGGGCGCACGGAGGAGGAAGTCCAGGTCATGATCGATGCCACTCGCCGAGCGGGCCGGCCGCTGGTGGCCGCCATGATCCTCCGGCAGTTTCCCTCCCTCCAGCAAGCTCGAGCCGCGTTTCCCTGGGATGCGTTGGGAAGGATCCAGGAGATCCGAGCCGAGTACGGAGTGCCGCTTGAGTGGCCGCTGTCGAGCCCGCATCTCTTCGACAGAGCGCAGTCGGGCGGCGGCGCGCTGATGGACCTCGGGGTGCACCTCCTCGATGCGCTCATCTGGGTCCTGTCACTCGACGACGCGGTGGTGGTCGAATACCGCGACGACGGACAGACCGGGATGGAGGCCGAGTCGAGGGCGACTCTGACGGTGACGCTTCCGGCAGGCCGAGGCCGGGCGCCGTGCCTTGTCGAGGTGAGCCGACTCAGGCGGCTCCAGAACCGGATCGCGGTCATCGGCGACCGGGCGCGCCTCACTGTCCCGCTCTCGAGCAGCGCGGCCCCCGAGCTTTGGTACGACAACCAGCGGGCCGTGCTGCCGTACGGGCCCGGCGCGCCGCGGAGCTCGAAAGAGTGCTTCGCCGCCCAGCTCCGGGCGTTTGCTCGCGTGATACGCGGGCCCGAAGCGGGCGCCGGCGCCGACGGGGTCAGTCAGGCGCGGGTCTTGAAGCTCATCGACGCCTGTTACCGGGCGCGCCAGCCGCTCGGCTTTCCTTGGCAGCACTATGAGCCGTGGGCTGAAGGATAAGCGCGTCTTCGTCGCGGGGGCTTCCGGCTTCATCGGGAACCGGCTCTGTGAGTGCCTGACGCGCGCCTACGGGGTGGAGGTCCACGCGCTCGTGCGGAGAGTCGGGACGGTGGGAGTGGCCAGGCTGGCGCGATTACCCCGGGTACGCCTCTTTGCCGGCGACATCCGCGATGCTGACCTCGTGCGGAAGGCGTCCGACGGATGCGCCCATATCATCCACGCCGCCCTCGCCACGACGGGCAGTCGACGGGAGCAGCAGGCGGAAACGATCGCCGGCATACGGAACGTTCTGGAAGCGGCCGCCCATTACCGAGTCGAGTCCGTCGTGTACTTCTCCACCGCCTCCGTCCACAACCCCGCGCGATCGACGGAGGTGATCAACGAGGAGAGTCCGCTGAACGGAGCCTTCCCCGCATCGATCAAGGTTCGAGCCGAAACCCTGGTGGCGGAGTGGCGGCGGCGCTCGGGCGTTCCCGTCACAGTCCTGCGCCCGACGTGCGTCTGGGGCCCGTTCTCCCCGGTGTGGACCGTGTCGGCGGTGGAGCTCATCCAAAAGGGCGTCCCGCTTCTCCCACCGGAGGGCACCGGCACGGCGAACCTCGTGTACGTCGACAACCTGGTCGATGCGGCAATCCTCGCGCTCGTCCGGCGCGAGGCGGCGAATCAGGCGTTTCTCATCAATGACGATGAGCCCCGGGCCTGGCCGGATCTCTACGGGGCCTATGCCGACCTTGTGGGGCGCCCGCTCGAATTTGTCACGGACTCTCGCGAGATCCGACAGATCGTGCGCGTGTCCCTTCGGAATGCAGGGGTGATCCTCCGGAAGGTCGTCGCGAGCGAATCGAAGGTCGACCTGCGTACGCTCCGACAGATCTATGACCATGTGCCAATCGTCAAGCTCCTCCTCTCGCGCCTTCCGGCGCCGGTCCAGGAGCGGCTCAGAATGCACGTGGGGGAACGGGAGGCCGCGGGAGAGGCTCTCACGGCGACTGGCCTCGGGACATCAGGTCTGCTGCCGTATGGAGTCATGGCCCGCAGCGCCCGCGAGCTCTATTGCGCGAGGGCTCGTTACGCGAACCTCAAAGCCAAGCAGGTGCTTGAGTGGCGGCCGCGTGTCGCGTTCGACCGGGCGCTCGAGCTCACCTGCCAGTGGCTCAGGTATGCGGGATACGCGAAGTGACAGGCCCACCGGGCCACCCGGCCTTGGTATGCGCGTCGCGGTCATGACCGGGGAGCCCCCGCGCTGTCCGCTCTGCCTCAGTACCGAGGACCCGGCACCCCTTCAAATCCCGATGGTCCGATGCCGGGGCTGCGGCTTCGTCTATCGGCCTCGTCGAATGGCGGCCGCCGCATCGCAGGGGACTGACGCGGTCGAGGCATTCGACCGGGGCCGCGAGAGCCGCGTGTCGGATCGAAGGAAGTGGCACTACCGGAGGTTTCTTGGAAGGGCCGGCCCTCCGGGTACGCTCCTGGACGTCGGGTGCGGGTACGGCCACTTTGTGCAGCTCGCGCAGAAGGCGGGGTGGAGGGCCATCGGCGTGGATCTGGATCCGGGTGCCGTGCGCTATGCGCTGGACCGCCTCGCGGTGACCGCCCTGCACGGCGACCTTCGGGGTCTCGGCTTTCCAGCCGGCTTCTTCGACGTCGTGACGCTCTGGAACTCGCTCGAATGCGTGGCGGAGCCGCTCGACCTCCTCCAGGAGGTTCATCGGGTCCTACGGATCGGCGGGCGGGTCTTCATCCGGACTCAGAACGCCCAGTGGCATCGGGCGAGCTGCCGGCTGACTGGTCTCCTCAGGCGGCTCTGGCCCGGGCCGATCGACCGCCACCCCTACTTGACGTACATCTTCAACCAGAACAGCTTCTGTCGGGCGACGCTTACCCTGATCTGCGAGCGGGCCGGCTTCAGCTCGATCCAGGTGAAGAACAGCCGGCCGACCCAGGGAGACCCCTACATCGGCGTCGGCCCCGGGTCCGAGCTCCTGTTCAGCCTGACCAAGCAAACCGTGCACGCCGGAGCGCAGGTCGTCTCCTTCGTCTCGGCGAGGCGGCTCCTGATCGGGTCTTCGCTCGAGGCCTCAGCACGGCGCCTGGCGTGACGCCCGCCAAGGTTCTACAGGTTGCGGCGTCGGCCGGGTGGGCCGGCGGCGAGGTCTATCTCATGACCCTCGCTAGGGCGCTGGATCAAAGGCGCTTCAGGCTCGCCGTGGTCGCGCCCGAAGATGGACCGCTCATCCCACGGCTGGAGGCTCGGGGCGTTCGAGTCGTCCGTGTCCCGTTGAATGCACGGCTCGTGAACCCTCGCGCCCTGCGTGACCTGGTGAGGCTCTTCCGGCAGGAGAAACCGGCGATCGTCCAGTCCCACGGCGCCCGGCCCAACGTCTATGCCAAACTGGCTGGCCGGCTCGCGCGGGTTCCGGTCATCCTCGCCACGGTGCATAACTCCCTGTTCGATTACGAGGTCAATCCATACCGGCGGTGGTGCTACATCTTGGCCGAGCAGCTCACGACGAGATTTGTCGACCGGGTCCTGGCGGTCTCGAGCGCGATCGAGAGTGACCTGGTGCTCCGGTACGGCATCCCGGCAGACACGGTCATCACGATCCACAATGGGATCGATGCCGAGGCGTTCGCGCCGCGGCGGTCGCCGGCTGCCGTGCGGAGAGAGCTCGGCCTGGATGGCGACGAGCGCCTCATCGGGGTGGCGGCCCGGATGACGCCCCAGAAGGGACATTACGACCTGCTGCACGCCCTCCCTCGGCTGAGCCAGCGGTTCCCGCGCCTGCGTTGCCTCCTGATCGGCGATGGGCCGTTGAAGTCGAGCCTCGAGGTCGAAGCGGCTCGGCTCGGCGTCGGTCCGTACTGTCTTTTCACGGGGGCGAGGGCAGACGTGGCAGATCTGCTGTCGGTCCTCGAGGTCGTGGCGCTTCCCTCACTCTCCGAAGGGCTCCCCTTCGTGCTGCTGGAAGCCATGGCCCTTCGCAAGCCTGTCGTCGCGACGCGCGTCGGAGGCAACCCGGAAGTCGTGGAGGACGGCAAGACCGGGCTCCTCGTGCCACCACGGGACCCCGGGGCCCTGGCCGGTGCGCTTGCCTCATTGCTGGACCGCCCCACCGAGGCCGCCGGAATGGGCGAGCGTGGAGGCATCCGGGTCCGGGAGTCCTTCACCCTGGATCGGATGATCCGCGCCCTTGAGAACACCTATACGATGCTCCTCCAGCGCAAAGGACTCCGGTCAGCGGATCCCGAGCCGCACCGGTGAAGAAGGCGGTCGGGCCACACCTCCTCCTCGCTATCGCGGCCACCGTCGTGCCGCTGCTTGGTCTCGAAGCCGCGTTGCGCCACGGGCTCGTGGATCCGTACCGCCAGTTCACGCGGGAGTACAACCCCGGCGTTCGCCTGAACGGCCCGAAGGATGCGGGCACAGTCCGCATTGTCGCGCTTGGCGACTCCATGACGGCCGGACGGGACGGCTACCCGCGCCTCCTCGAGAGGCGCCTGGCGGCGCTCGCTCCGGGCCCGTCCTACCAGGTGTTGAACCTCGCGGTGCCCGGCGTCGACCCCTCGGTGTACTACAAGCGGTTGATCACCATCGGACAACGCTGGGAGCCCGCGGTCATTCTGGTCGGCGTCTATGTGGGCAACGACATCGCGGGGTTCAGAAACCCGTACGATCCGAAGACTCTCAGCACTGACCTGTACTACGCGATGAAGATGAGCTCGCACCTGGCAGCGTTCATCAAGACGCGGCTCGACTTCGCTCGGTCGGTGCTGGCGCCTCCGACGCCGTACCGGTCGCCCATCCCGCCCGGCCCCGGCAACAAGCAGGAGTACGTCTCGACGGTGAGCCCGTACCTAGTCGACGAGGCCAAGCAGCATCCTCGGTACCTGCTCGACACGCTCTCTCTGTCCCACCAGAGCTTCCAGGAGTCCCTCGCCGCGATGCTGGCCACCCTCCGCCTGATAGATCGCCAGTGCCGGAGTATCAGGGCTACGGCGCTCTTCATCGTGATTCCCGCCGCCGTGCAGATCCACCAAGACTATCATCCGTTCTATCGCAGCATCGGGTTCGCCGTCTCCGCTCGGCTCCTGACCGAAGCGGCCGTGCAGGAAGAGATGCGGGCCTTCTTCGTCGACAACGGCCTTCGGTTTCTCGATCTGCTGCCGCCGCTCCGGGCCACCGCGCGAGAGTACTTCTACTACATGAACGACGACCATTGGAACGGGCGCGCGAAGGCGTTCGTCGCCGATCTCATCGCGCGCACCCTGCTGGAGCGCGGTCTACTGGGTCGACCTCAGGCGGGCGAGAGACAATGAACCCGCTCAAAATCCTGTTCGCCAGCGACGTATCCGCCTACGAGGTCGTGGGGGGCGCCGAGCGGGTCCTGAGAGAGCAGACCGTCCGGCTGGCGAGACGGGGTCACCAGGTTCACGTGCTCGCTCGGGAGTCAGGCGGACGTCAGGTTCGACACCAGACCATCGACGGCGTCCGGATCTCATCCTTCCCCGTCGACAGCTCGAGGACCCTGCGGATCGCCCTCGCGTCCATCTGGCGACCGCGAGCGCTCTTTCGCGATCTGCAGCGCCGCGTGGGCTTCGATCTTCTGAACCTCCACCAGCCCTTCTCGGGGCTCGGGCTCCTGACGGCGCCAGAGAGCCGAGGAATCCCCGTGCTCTACACGTTCTTCTCCCCCGCCTTTCAGGAGCTCCGGACCCACCGGGGCTCCACCCGGGGGCTGATTCCGCTCTACGCCGCGGTCCTCGCTCGCCTCGAGCGCTTCTGTCTCAGTCGAGCCCAGCGAATCGTAGTCCTGAGCCAGTACACCCAGAGCCAACTTCGCGAGCAGCACGGGGTCGCCAGGGAGCGCACGGTAGTTGTCGGCGGCGGAGTGGACCTCGAGCGCTTCTCCCCGAGCCCGGTGGCGCGAGAAGCCCTGAAACGCGAGCTCGGCTGTTCTCCGGACGTTCCACTGCTGCTGACGGTTCGAAACCTGGTTCCGCGGATGGGGCTCGACCATCTCCTTCGCGCGCTCAAGGAGCTCGCCGGACAGGTCGAGCTGCTTCTGGTGATCGGTGGTGACGGCCACCTGGTCCACGAGCTCAAGGCGTTGGCCGCGCAGCTCGGCCTGGCGCCCGTGATCCGGTTCGAGGGATTCATCCCCGAGGATCGCCTCCCCCTCTACTACCAGGCCGCCGACTTCTTCGTCCTGCCGACGCAAGCGCTCGAAGGGTTCGGCCTTGTCACCGTGGAGGCGCTGGCCTGCGGAACGCCGGTGCTCGGCACACCCGTCGGCGCGACACCGGAGATCCTGAGGGCGCTCCAAGCCGATCTGGTGTTCGACGGCACAGACTCCGAGGCGATCGCCCGCGGAATCAGGGCTCACCTGGCGAGACGCCGAGCCGATCCCCCGGGGTATCAGTTCCTGCGCGGACGCTGCCGGGCCCACGCGGTCACCCACTTCGATTGGGAGTCGAAGATCGAGCGCCTCGAGCAGCAGATGGTTGAGCTCGCGGGACGGGGCGCCCGGAGGCTGGGGTAGGCGCGAGCGCGGTCAAACCAGCGCAACCCGCATCGGTACGGTCACGCTGCGTCGCGGGGGGAGGCGTCGGCCGCACTCCGCGCGAGTGCCCAAGGCGCAGCGCGGTTCACCATGAGTGCGAGGATAGCGCGATTGATCAATCGCCAATGTCGGAGGGGGCGGCGACACTTACGTCCGGAAGCCCTGGGAGCGGCGGACGTGGGTATCCCACGCGTCGAGCTCGGCCGTAACGCGACGCGGCGTCCAGCCGAGCAGCGCGGCCTGGCGGCGGGCGATCGACTCCGCGCAATCCCGTCCTTGACAGCGGCTAGTGCCGATCCCTGTCCGCCGGAGCAGCACGTCCTGCAGTGTGACCGCCATCTCGTGACGGACAGCATAGTGGAGCTGAGCGACGACCTCCGGGTTGGCCGGGCACAGCCGCGCCCCGCCGTCGGGCAACGCGTGAACCAGGTCGACGACCCGTGTGAACGCCCGTCCGTAGGTCGCCAGCAACGTCTCGACAGTCTCAGCGATGAGCCCGGAGGCAAGGGCCTCGGACCGGGCCTGCTGCCACGCGCCCGCCGCCGGATCGCGCAGATCAGTGTCGGCCCCATCGAGCGCCAGGGCTGCCGTCCGGGATCCGACGGGCCGTCCGAGGGTGCGGGTCACGAGATCACCGACCTGGGCGGCAAGGCTCCGAAAGGTGGTCAGCTTGGCTCCCGTCACGGAGAGGAACGTACCCCCGCACTCGGAGACGACGGTGTGCGCGCGCGACACCTCGGATGGGGGCGTCCGGCCGTCCCAGGAGAGCGGCCGCACGCCGGCGTAGGTGTAGAGCACCGCGCGCTCGGTCAGGCCTGGATCCGAGAGCACCCGGCGTGTCTCGTCGAGCAGGTACCGGACCTCGTCGGGCGTCGCGTCCACTCGGTCCGGATCGCCCTCGAAGTCGGAATCCGTCGTCCCCACCAGTGAGAGGTCGCGCCAGGGAATCACGAGGAGCATCCGGCCGTCCCGTGCCGAATGGTAGACCGCGCGCTCCGTCACTCTGGGCAGCACGGCGTGGACACCCTTGGTCGTCCGTGTGATTCGACGGCCCCGTTCCACGATCCCCGCCTGCTCGCGGACCCGATCGACCCACGGACCCGCGGCGTTCACGACGACTCGAGCCCGCATGGTCGCCCTCCGGTCGGTGAGCAGGTCGCGCACCTGAACGCTGCCGACCCCGGTCCGGCCCCACTGCACGTCCTCCACCTCGCAATAGTTGAACGCCCGCGCGCCCCGCCGGACCGCGGAGAGCACGTTCTCCAGGCACAGTCGCTCGGGGGACAGCAGCACGTCGTCGACGTAGTATCCCGCCCCGCGCAGCTCCTCGGCGCGAATGCCGGCCTCGGCCGCCAACGCCTCGACCGGACGGAGCACTCGATGCCGGGAGCGCTCGCGGCCGGGCGTCAGCCAGTCGTAGAGCGACAGGCCGAGCCGGACGCGGGTCAGGCTGCGGGCGGAATCCCGGTAGATGGGCAGCAGGAATGGCATCGGTTGGATCAGGTGCGGCGCCAGTCGGCGCAAGATCTCACGCTCCCGGAGCGCCTCACGAACGAGCCCGATCTCGAGCCGCTCGAGATAGCGCAGCCCCCCGTGAATGAGCTTCGACGACCGCGAGGTTGTTCCCGAGGCGAAGTCCCGCCGCTCGAACAGCACCACCGGTATCCCGCGGTGCGCCAGGTCGCGGGCGATCCCGGCGCCGGTGATTCCCCCGCCGATGACGATGACATCGATGAGGGCCCCGTCGAGGTCGCTTAGCCGGGACAACTGGTGGATCGAAGGGGGCACCGACGGCCCCCTCCGAAACCTCCCCCAGGAGGTTGGCGCAGGCACTGCCCGCGCGCGTGGTGCCAGGCCATGGATCTACTCCGACAGGCTCCTGGACAATCCGCGAGGAGCTCGCCCGCACGATTCACGAGTCTGGTGTTGGCGGCGCCGGCCGACCGGCGGTTCTGCGCGGCGCTTCATGAATGAAGCCGGCCAGGCTACCGGAGGAGTGGCGTGACGGCGGCCTGGGCGAGATCGATGAAGGGCGCCGGCGCGATCCCGAAAACGACGATGCCGCAGAGCGCCACCGCGAGCGCCAGCCCCCCCGCGAACGAAGGAGCCGGGGCCGGATCGGCCCCCACCGGCTCGCGCATGTACATGTATACCACCAGCCGCAGATAGTAGTAGGCCGCGAGCGCGGAGTTGAGGACGCCGATGACCGCCAGGCCGATGTAGCCGCTGCGCACGGCCGCCCCGAACAGATAGAACTTCCCGACGAATCCCCCGAGGGGGGGGATGCCGATCAGCGACAGCAAGAACAGGGTCAACATCAGTGCCAGCACCGGATGGCGCTTGGCCAGTCCAGCGTAGTCGTCGAGCCGTACCCCTTCGCCCGCCGCCCGCTCGAGGAGTACGAGCACGCCGAAGGCGCCGGCCGTCGTGAACGTGTACACGAGCAGGTAGAAGAGCACGGCGCCGTTACCCAGGGCCCCTCCCGCCACGACCCCCACCAGCATGTAGCCGACGTGGGCCACGGAGGAGTACGCGAGCATCCGCTTGAGGTTCGACTGGGCGATTGCCACCAGGTTGCCGACCGTCATGGTGAGGGCCGCCAGGACCCATATGAGGAGAGTCCAGTCCGGCTCTTCTGCCGGGAAGATACCGAGCAGGAACCGGATGAGGGCGGCAAAGGCGGCGACCTTGGACCCGGTCGCGATCAGGGCCGTCACGCTGGTCGGCGCCCCTTCGTACACGTCCGGCACCCACATGTGGAACGGTACCGATGAGATCTTGAATCCGAGGCCCACCAGTACCAGTGCCACCCCCACCATGAACAGGGGCTCGCCCGCGGCGCCGGACGGGATCCGGCTGAGCGTGGTCGTCCCAGTGACGCCGAACATCAGCGCGAGGCCGTACACGAAGAACGCGCTCGCGAACGCGCCGAGGAGGAAGTACTTCATCGAGGCCTCGCCGGACTGGAGCCGGGCCCGGAAGTAGCCGGCCAGCACATATAGCGAGAGCGACATCAGCTCGAGCGCCAGGAAGATGATCATGAGGTCGGCTGCCGAGGTCATGAGCAGCATGCCCACCGCGGCGAACAGCACCAGCGCGTAGTACTCCCCCGTCTCGAGGCCCTGGCGCGCCAGATAATCCATCGAGAGGAGCAGCACCAGGCCGGTGGCGTAGCAGATCACGAGCTGCAGGAAGAGCGCGAAGCCGTCCAGGACGATCATGTCGCGGAACGCCCGGACCTCGGCTCCCCAGAGCCACGTCAGCGAGAGGAGCGACGCCACCACGCCCGCGAGGGCGACGATCGCGAGGTGGCTCTTGCGATCCCGCGGGGGAAGGAGATCCAGGATCAGGACGGTGGCCGCCGTACCGAGCATGATCAGCGCGGGCAGGATCGAGAGGAGCCACGCGGCCGAGAACTCCACTAGCGGGCTCCGATCCGGGGGCCGGCCGCCTTGGCCTGCACCTGGGCGATCAGGGCCTCGACGCTCGCTTCCGTCTTGCTCGTGAAGGTCGTGGGGTGCACGCCGATCCACACGATGAACAGAAGGACGGGCAGCAGCACCGCCCACTCGCGCGGGGAGAGGTCGGCCAGGCGACGGTTGGCGTCCTGCGTGAGCGGCCCGAACGCCACCCGCTGGTACATCCACAGCATGTAGAGCGCCGCGAAGATGATCCCGGTGGTCGCCGCCGCGGCCAGGAGCTTGCTCGTCTGGAACGCGCCGACCAGGATCAGGAACTCACCCACGAAGCCATTGAGCCCCGGCAACCCGAGCGAGGAGAGCGACACGATCAGCAGCACCACCGCGAAGGCGGGCACGACCTTCCACAGCCCGCCGAAGTCGGCGATGAGCCGCGTATGCCGGCGGTCGTAGATCATCCCGACGAGGAGGAAGAGCCCGCCCGTCGACAGCCCGTGGTTCACCATCTGGATGATGGCGCCCACGAGCCCCTGAGGCGTGAGAGTGAACATGCCCAGCATGACGAAGCCGAGGTGGCTCACGCTCGAGTAGGCGACGAGCTTCTTGAGATCCGCCTGGACGGTCGAGACCCAGGCGCCGTAGATGATGCCGATGACCGCGAGGGTGAAGATCCAGGGCGCGAAGCGAAGGCTGGCGTCGGGGAAGAGCGGGAAGCAGAACCGAAGGAATCCAAAGGTTCCCATCTTCAGGAGAACGCCGGCCAGAATCACGCTCCCGGCGGTCGGGGCCTCGACGTGCGCGTCCGGCAGCCAGGTGTGGAAGGGGAACATGGGCACCTTGATGGCAAACGAGAGCGCGAAGGCTAGGAACATCAGAGTTTGGGGCCGTCCCGGCGGCTGCACCCACTGCATCAACGCGGGGACGTCGAAGGTGAAGACGCCGGTGGCCGCGCCGTGCTGCCAGTAGAGGGCGAGGATCGCGACCAGCATCAGGAGCGAGCCGACGAGGGTGTACAGCACGAACTTGATGGCTGCGTAGACGCGGCGTGGCCCGCCCCACCCCCCGATGATGAAATACATCGGGATCAGCATCGCCTCCCAGAAGACGTAGAAGAGGAAGAGGTCGAGGCTGACGAACACCCCCAGCATGCCCGTCTCGAGGACGAGCATCGCGATCACGAACTCCTTCGTGCGCTCGTGAATCGAGTCCCACGCCGACAGGAGCGCCAGGGGCATCAGGAGCGTGGTCAGGAGCACCAGGAGGAGGCTGATCCCGTCGATGCCGAGGTGGTAGGACGCGCCAAGCGAGGGCATCCAGGCCGCTCGCTCGACGAACTGGAAGTCAGAGCGGCTCCCATCGAACGAGACGTACAACGGCACCGACAGCGCGAAGACGACGAGGCTCGTGGCGAGCGCGACCACGCGGATCACCCGGGTCGCGTCCCGCGAAACGGCGAGCAGCCCAACCGCGGCCAGTGCCGGCAGGAACGTGACCGCCGTCAGCAGCCCCGGCGTCATCGCGCCAGGAGGAACCCGATCAGGGCCACGGCGCCGACCAACATGGTCAGCGCGTAGTTCACGACGTATCCGGTCTGCAGGCGCCGGAGGCCCCTGGCCCACCCGAGCGCGGCGGTCCCGATGCCGTCGACCGCCCGGTCAATGACGCCGAGATCCACGGCTCGGGCCAGGAACTCCGAGGTCCCGAACAAGGGGCGGACGATCACGGCGTCATAGAGGCGGTCCACGTAGTACGCGTTGAGCAGGAGCCGGTGGAGCGGCGTCCGGGGCTGGCCGATCGACTCCGGGCGCACGGGCCGGCTCATGTATAGGAGCCAGGCCAGGAGAATTCCGACGAGCACGACAACGACCGACAGCACGAGGAGGACGTAGGCGGCGAGCCCACCGTGGTGACCTTCGGAGAGGGGGAAGACGGGAGCGAGGAACCGGGCGAACGGCGTCCCGTCCGCGGAGGGAATCCCGATCGCGAAGCCGGCTACCACCGTGAGCGCCGCCAGGACCACCAGCGGCCGCGTCATCACCGAGGGGGATTCGTGGACGTGGTGCGCCGCCGCGGCAGACATGTGCGGCGCGCAGTAGAACGCGAGGAACAGCAGCCGGAACGTGTAGAAGGCCGTCAGGACTGCCCCGAGCAGCAGCAGCGACCAGAGGGCGAGATGGCCGCCCTCGTACGCGGCCTCCAGGATCGCATCCTTGGAAAAGAAGCCGGCCAGGCCCGGGACGCCGGCCAGCCCCGCGGCGCCAATCGTCATCGTCAGGGTCGTCGTGACCATCCGGGGGGCGAGGCCGCCCATCTTGCGCAGGTCTTGCTCGCCGCCGAGAGCGTGGATCACGCTGCCCGCACCGAGGAACAGCAGCGCCTTGAAGAAGGCGTGGGTCACCAGGTGGAAGACGCCCACGGCGTAGGCGCCGATGCCGACCGCGGCGAACATGTAGCCCAGCTGGCTCACCGTCGAGTAGGCCAGCACCCGCTTGATGTCGGTCTGCGTCAGGGCGACCGTCGCGGCGAACAGCGCCGTCAGCGCCCCGACCCAGGCGACGATCTCGAGGGCAATCCCCGACCGCTCGAAGATGACGTGGCTCCGCGCCACCATGTAGACCCCGGCGGTCACCATCGTCGCCGCGTGAATGAGCGCCGAGACCGGCGTCGGCCCCTCCATGGCGTCGGGCAGCCACGTGTGGAGCGGGAGCTGCGCCGACTTCCCGCAGGCCCCGAGAAAGAGCAGCAAGGCGATCGCCGTGGCCGTGGCCGTCGGGAGCGCCGGGGCCGCGCCAAAGACCTTGGCGTAGTCGAGGGTGCCGAGGGCGAGCCAGATCCACATCACGCCCAGCCCGAACCCGAAGTCGCCCACCCGATTGACGATGAACGCCTTCTTGCCCGCGGCCGCGGCCGCTGGCCGCTCGTACCAGAAGCCGATGAGAAGGTACGAGCAGAGCCCGACCGCCTCCCAGAACACGTAGAGGAGCAGGAAGTCGCTGGCCAGCACGAGCATCGTCATCGAGAACACGAAGAGGTTCAGGTAGGTGAAGAAGCGCGGGTAGCCCGGGTCCCCGTGCATGTAGCCGATGGAGTACACGTGGATCAGGAACCCGACGCCAGTGACGACCAGCAGCATGACCGCCGCCAGCGGATCCACCGTCACCCGCACCCGGGCGCTGAAGTCGCCCGCCACGATCCACCGGAACAGCTCGCCGGTGTAGGTCTCGCCGTTCCAGACGTGGGAGAAGGCCACACACGCCGCGATGAACGCGGCGGCGATCGCGGAGACTCCGACCCAGTGAGCGCGACGTCCGACGGCGCGACCGGCGAGCGCATTGAGCAGCGCGCCCGCCAGGGGAAAGGCGGGAATCAGCCAAACGGCCGTGGACACCGACCCACTCTAGCGAACACCCCCAGGGGTGTCAACGTTGGTGGGGCCGCAGGCCGCTCCCACCCGCGCTATGCGGCGCGATCTCACTCACCGCGTCCGACTGGAGCGAGCGCCGCCGGGAACCCATACCGCCCGTGCGCCGTAGACCCGCGCCTCAGCCGGCAAGGTTCTTCACGCGGAGGATCCTGAACGCCAGCACCGGTCTCAGGAAGCCCTTGAGCGAGAGCTCGCCGACCGGCTCGGTCGCCACGAGATCCTCGACGGTGCCCACGAGCCGCTGGGTCACCAGAATCTCGCCGGGCTTGGCCTCGCCGCAGAGCCGGGCGGCGAGGTTGGTGACGGTGCCGATGGCACCGTAGTCCAGGCGGCCCTCGAAGCCGATCGCGCCGATCGTCGCGTAGCCCTGGGCGATGCCGATCCCCACGTGCAGCTCGTAGCCCCGCCTCTGCCACGTGACCGCCATTTCCTGGACCCGGTCGCGCATCGCCACCGCCATCCGAACCGCCCGCGGGGCCGCATCGGGGACGGGCACCGGATCGTTGAAGAAGACCATCATGCCGTCCCCGGTGAACCGCTCGAGCGTGCCCTCGTGGGCCAGGATCAAGGCGCCCATCGCCCCGTGGTACTCCCGGAGCACGCCCATCACCTCTTCCGGATCAGCCGTCTCCGCGAAGGCCGTGAAGCCCCGCAGGTCGGCGAACACCACCGCGACTTCCCGCCGATGGCTCTTCAGCGGATCTTCCGCCCCGCCGCCCGCGATCAGGTCGGCCAGCTGGGGGGAGAAGAACCGCTTCAGGCGGCCGAGCCGCTCGAGCTGCTGCACCTGCTCCTCCACGCGGCCTTCCAGCGTCCGGTTCCACTCCGCGAGCTGGCGCGCTTGCGCCTCGACCGTCGCGTAGAGCTCCTTGCTCTGGTCATACAGCACCTTGATTCTCAGAAGAGAGCGTACGCGCGCCAGCAGCTCGGCCTGGTTGATCGGCTTGATCAGAAAGTCGTCGGCCCCCGCCTCGAGGCCTTTGAGCCGCTCCTGCGCCGGATCGAGCGCCGTCACCATGATCACCGGCAGGATCTCGGTGCTGGGGTCCCCGCGGAGCTTGCGACACACCTCGTACCCGCTCATCTCCGGCATGACGACGTCCAGCAGCACCAGATCCGGCCGCTCGACCTCGACCTGCCGGAGCCCCTCCGCCCCGGACCGTGCCGTTACCACGGCGTACCCCTTGCCGGCCAGGATGTCGCCGAGCAGCAGGACGTTCTCGGGTGTGTCGTCGACGACCAGGATCTTGGCGGGCGTGCTCACGACGGGTCCGGCACCTGCCGGCGCGCATCCAGCACCGCGCGCACGGTTTCCAGGAATTCCGTGACGCTGATCGGCTTCCCCTGATACCCGTCGAACCCCGCCGCCATGATCTTTCCTCGATCCTGCACCATCACGGACGCCGTCACGGCGATGACCGGAATGCCGCGCGTGGCCGGATCGGCGCGCAGGTGCCCGAGCGCATCGATCCCGTTCATCCCCGGCAGCTCGATGTCCATCACGATGAGCGCCGGCTGGAGCTGGCGCGCCAGGCGAAGCCCCTCTTCCGCGGTCTCCGTCTCCTCCGTGCGATAGCCCGTCACCTGCAGGACATCGCGCACCAGCAGGCGGTTGTTCTCGTTGTCCTCGACGATCAGGATGACGTCGCCGGTCATCTCGTCCCCGGTGACAGCCGGGACGGCTCCGAAGATCCGGAGACATGCTGCCGGACGTGTCTCGGCGTCGCCGGCATCACTGCGCTGCTGCTCCCCGCTCGGCAGCAGAACGCGGCCCGACCATTCTCGACCCCCGGTGAGAGCCGATCACGATCATGTCCCGTCGTGAAGCCCCATCTCGAGCTCAGCCTCGGTCTCCGACCGGCTCGCGAACGCGCTGCGTGAGCGGCAGCGTGAACGCGAAGGTCGAGCCCTTGCCCATCTCGCTCTTGACCCAGATCTGCCCCCCGTGCAGCTCCACCAGGCGCTTGACCAGCGCCAAGCCGAGCCCCGTGCCCTCCCGCTTCCGCGCGTAGTCTGTCCCCACCTGGCGGAACTCCTCGAAGATGACCTCTTGGTCCTCGGGGGCGATCCCGATCCCGGTGTCGCTGACCGCGATCTCGACCGTCCCGTCTCAACGAGCTGAAGAAAGAAATCGTCGGGCTGGAGCCAGAATGGTGGTCACTCGGGCGAGCGACCCTCCGGAGCTTGACAGTCAGCGGTCGGGCGAAGGATGATCCGGAGCATGGGAACACTGGAACAGGCCGAAGCCGCCGAGCACGCGCTGAGCCAGGAGCTGGATCGGCTCGTTATCGTGAAGTCGGTGATCTATACCTCGGGCGAGCATGATCCGAGGGTGCCGGTCGCGCGGCCGCCCGACCAGGGCAAGGTCTACCTCATGCGGGACGACCCACGCCTGCCACGCATGCCCGACAAGCCGAGCCTGTTCGACTTCTTCAGATACCGCTTCGCGCCCGCCAACCACCTCCTCCAGAGCGCGCGGCTCGCGCAGACGAACGGGACCAGCGAAAAGGTCGTCCTCGCGTGCCTGCTGCACGACATCGCCATCAGCGGATTCATCCGGGGCGACCACGGGTACTGGGCCGCCCAGATGGTCGAGCCCTATGTCGACGAAGAGGTGAGCTGGGCCATCCGTTATCACCAGGCGCTGCGGTTCTTCCCGGACGAGTCCGTCGGGTATCGGTACCCGGACCTGTACGCGAAGCTGTTCGGCCCGGACTATCGGCCGGAGCCCTACATCGAGCAGGCCTATCGGTACGCCCGCAACCACACGTGGTACATGACGGCGCGCCTGCTGACCGTCAACGACCTCTACGCGTTCGATCCCACCGTGCAGGTGCAGCTGGAGGAGTTCACCGACATCGTCGGCCGGAATTTCAAGCAGCCGAAGGAAGGGCTCGGCCTCGACGCGAGCCCATCAGCGCACATGTGGCGCACCCTCATGTGGCCGACCAGGTACCTGTAGCGTAAGCGTCCGACCGGCCGCACTGGGAGCGCTCCTTCACGTCCCCGATTGCTGAGCGTGCGGTGGGAGCGAACCATCGACGACGGGCCGCTCGAAGTCCGTCTGACGGCGCATGATCCGGAAAGTCCGCCGGGTCACGCGTGAACGGGGGCGCCGGCTTTCCGCTTGACAGCCGCCGCGGTCCTTCGTAGCGTGTGGGGCCACTCCGCGGCATGTGGCGGGCGTCGTTCGGGGCTGAACGGCAGCCGGAAAGGGACGACGATGATCCCCTCCTCGTTCGAGTACCACGCTCCGGCAAGCCTCGACGAGGCGCTGGCCCTCCTGGCCCGGCATGGAGAGGAGGCGAAGCTCCTGGCCGGGGGACAGAGCCTCCTCCCACTGATGAAGCTCCGGCTCGCCTCCCCCACGCACATCGTCGACATCAACCGGATCCCGGGGCTGGGCTTCCTCGAGGAGGCCGACGGCGTGCTCCGGGTGGGCGCGCTCGTCCGCGAGGCGGACCTCGACGACTCCGAGCTGGTTCGATCGCGGCTCCCGATCCTGACCGAGACGGCGCGTCAGATCGCCGACCCGCTCGTCCGGAACCTCGCGACGCTCTGCGGCAACCTCGCGCACGGCGACCCGGCGAACGATCACCCCGCCACCATGCTGGCGCTCGGCGCCGAGGTTGTGGCGACGGGGCGGCAGGGCGCCCGCCGGATCCCCATCAGCGGCTTCTTCACGGGCCCGTTCGCGACCGCCCTCCGCGCCGACGAGATCCTCACCGAGGTCCGGATCCCGCTGCCGCCGCGCCGGAGCGGCGGCGCCTATCTGAAGGTGGAGCGAAAGGTCGGGGATTACGCGACCGCCGGCGTCGCCGTCCAGGTGACGCTGACCACGCAGGGGACGTGCGAGCGCGCCGGGATCGGCCTCACCAACGCCGGGCTCACGCCGGTCAAGGCCGAGCGCGCCGAGGCGGCGCTCCGGGGCACGGCGCTGACCGAGGACGTCATCAAGAACGCGGCCCGCCTCGCCGCCGAGGCGGCCGAGCCCAGCGCGGATCTTCGGGGGTCGGCCGAGTACAAGCGCGATCTGATCCGAGTGCTGACCGCGCGCGCCTTGCGAAAAGCGATCGCCCGGGCTCAAGGACAGCCAGCCTAGCGGGGGGTGAGCGGATGCATATCCAGCTCGCGGTCAACGGAGAGAAGCACGAGGCGGAGGTCGAGCCACGCCTGCTGCTGGTGCACCTGATCCGGGAGGTCTTCCGGCTGACGGGCACGCACATCGGCTGCGACACGACCCACTGTGGCGCGTGCACCGTCATCCTCGACGGGCGGCCGGTCAAGTCCTGCACCGTCCTCGCCGTCCAGGCGAACGGGCGCGAGATCATGACGGTCGAGGGCCTCGAGCGGGACGGCAAGCTGCATCCGCTGCAGGCAGGCTTCGTGGAGGAGCACGGGCTGCAGTGCGGTTACTGCACGCCCGGCATGCTCATGACGAGCTACGCGTTCCTCCAGAAGCACGCGAGCCCGACCGAGGACGAGATCCGCTGGGCCATCTCCGGCAACCTCTGCCGGTGCACCGGCTATGTGAACATCGTGAAAGCGATCCAGCACGCCGCGGCCACGCTCCGGCAGTAACTTGGTGCCGGCCCAAATGGCGAGCCAGACGAGGCCCGAGGGAGGAGCCGACCGGAGCGTACGCAGTTGTACGTGAGGATCGGCGACGACCGAGAACATGGACGTTCGAGGCAAGCGGCGGCCGCGAGCAGAGTGAGCGCGTTGCGAGACGAGTCCCGAGTTGATCCGGCGAAGTCAGTTGGGCCGGCACTCCGGCAGGGAGGTGCATGATGGCGCTCCGGACATCCCCCGAAGTCGGCGGCATGGGGCACTCGGTGAAGCGCAAGGAAGACCCGCGCTTCATCCGCGGCAAAGGCACCTACGTCGACGACGTCCAGCTCCCGGGGATGCTCTATCTCGACATCGTCCGGAGCCCCTACGCCCACGCCCGGATCACGAAGATCGACAGCGCGAAGGCGCTGGCCGTTCCCGGCGTCCTCGCCGTGATCACCGGCCAGGACCTGGCGAAGTACAACCTCCACTGGATGCCCACTCTCATGTCGGACACCCAGATGGTGCTGCCGGTCGAGAAGGTGATGTATCAGGCGCAGGAGGTGGCGGCGGTGCTGGCCACCAGCCGGTACAGCGCCGCTGACGGCGTCGCGGCCGTCCAGGTGGAGTACGACCCCCTCCCCGCCGTCGTCGATCCGAAGAAGGCGCTGGAGCCGGGTGCGCCGGTGCTCCGCACGGACAAGAAGGACAAGACCGACAACCACATCTGGCACTGGGAGTGGGGCGATCGCGCCGCCACTGATGGCGCCCTGGCCGCCGCTGACGTCACGGTGAAGCAGGACATCTATCTCCCGCGCATCCACGTCGCGTCGATCGAGACCTGCGGCTGCGTCGCGTCCTTCGACAAGGTCGAGGGCAAGCTGACCGTCTGGATGACGACCCAGGCCCCGCACGCGATCCGCACGGTGTTCGCGCTGGTGGCCGGGCACGTCGGCCTCGCCGAGCACAAGATCCGGATCATCGCGCCGGACATTGGCGGCGGCTTCGGCGGCAAGGTGCCGGTCTATCCCGGGTACGTGATCGCGGTGGCGGCCTCGGTGCTGACGGGCAAGCCCGTCAAGTGGATCGAGGACCGGATGGAGAACCTCCAGGCGGATTCGTTCGCGCGCGATTACCACATGACTGCCGAGCTGGCCGCCAAGCGGGATGGGACGCTGACCGCGCTCCGCATCAAGACCATTGCCGATCACGGCTACGCCGACGCGGCCGCGAACCCGTCGAAGTTCCCCGCGGGCCTCTTCCACGTCTGCACGGGCTCCTACGACCTCAAGGCGGCCCACGTCGAGGTGGACGGCGTCTACACGAACAAGCCGCCGGGCGGTATCGCCTATCGGTGCTCGTTCCGGGTGACGGAGGCGGTCCACGCGATCGAGCGGATGACGGACATCATGGCCCACCAGCTCGGGATGGATCCCGCCGAGCTCCGGCTGAAGAACTTCGTCAAGCCCGAGCAGTTCCCGTATACGTCGGCCCTTGGCTGGGAGTACGACAGCGGCGACTACGCGGCCGCGCTCCGGAAAGCGATGGACAGGATCGGGTATGCCGACCTCCGGCGCGAGCAGGCGGTCAAGCGCCAGCGGGGCGAGCTGATGGGCATCGGCATCTCGAGCTTCACCGAGATCGTCGGCGCCGGACCGTCGAAGCACTTCGACATCCTCGGTCTCAAGATGTTCGACAGCTGCGAGATCCGGATCCATCCGACGGGCAAGGTCATCGCCCGCTTCGGGACCAAGTCTCAGGGTCAGGGCCACGAGACGACCTACGCCCAGATTCTCGCCGAGGAGCTGGGGATCCCGGTCGCCGACATCCAGGTGGAGGAGGGCGATACCGATACCGCGCCGTACGGCCTCGGCACCTACGCCAGCCGGTCGACGCCGGTGGCCGGGGCGGCGGCGGCGGTCGCGTCGCGCAAGATCCGCGACAAGGCGCGCAAGATCGCGGCCCATCTGCTCGAGGCCGCGGAAGACGACCTCCTGTGGGAGCCCGGGAAGTTCTCGGTCAAGGGCGCGCCTAACCGGGGCAAGACCATCCAGGAGATCGCCTTCGCGGCTTACACAAACCACCCTCAGGGAATGGAGGCCGGCCTCGAGGCGGTCAGCTATTACGACCCGCCGAACCTCACCTTCCCGTTCGGCAGCTACATCTGCGTCGTCGACGTCGACTCGGGCACCGGCGAGGTGAAGGTACGCCGTTTCGTGGCCGTCGACGATTGCGGCAACATCATCAATCCCATGATCGTCGAGGGCCAGATCCACGGCGGCCTCAGCATGGGGCTCGCTCCGGCGCTCTACGAGGAGATCTCCTACGACGAGCAGGGTAACGTCCAGGGCGGAAGCTTCATCGACTATCTCGTGCCCACGGCGGTGGAGACGCCGCGCTGGGAGACCGACAAGACGTGCACCCCCTCGCCCCATCACCCGCTCGGTGCCAAGGGCGTGGGCGAGTCGGCCACGGTGGGCGCGCCCGCGGCCATCGCCAACGCGGTGGTGGATGCGCTGTGGCATCTCGGCGTGCGCCACATCGACATCCCGATCACGCCACCCAAGGTGTGGAAGCTCCTTCGCGAGCACGGCGTGACGGAGTGACCGGCTGGCCAGCCGCTGACGCAGGCCCGCCCGGCGAACGGTCGATCGTGGCAGATAACGTCCTCGCGCTGGCCCATGAGCTGAGTGACCGGTCGGAACCGTTCGCGCTCGCCACCGTCGTCCGCTGCGAGCGGCCGACCTCCGCGAAGCCCGGTGCCAAGGGCCTCATCCGCCAGGACGGGAGCCTGACTGGGTGGGTCGGGGGCGCGTGCGCCGAGCCCATCGTCGTGCGCGAGGCGCTCGCTGCGATGCGGGACGGCGAGCCGCGTTTCCTGAGGCTCGTCGGAGACCACGGCCAGGACGCGGCCCGGGCCGAGGGCGTCCACGAGTACCCGATGACGTGCCACAGCGGCGGCACGCTGGAGATCTACGTGGAGCCCCACCTCCCGACACCCACGCTCGTGCTGATTGGGCAGGGACCGGCAATCGAGACGCTCGCCCGTCTGGCGAGCGCATCGGACTTCACCGTCGTCTCGCTCGGCGCCAACGCCTCCGAAGCGGACCTCTCCCGGCTGTCCCTCTCGTCCCGGAGCGCCGTCGTCGTCGCGACCCACGGCCGGTTCGACGAGGACGCCCTCGAGCACGTCCTCGCCAGCGACGCCGGGTACGTGAGCCTCGTCGCCAGCCGGAAGCGCGCCGCCGCTATCCTCGACACCCTGCGGCGCCGCGGCGTCCCGGTCGACCGGCTGGACCGACTCAAGGCCCCGGCCGGGCTCGACATCGGCGCCGTCACCCCGGACGAGATCGCGGTCAGCATCCTCGCCGAGATCATCCAGGCACGACGGAGCCCGAAGCCCGGATCGCGCGGAGAGGAACTCAACACGGCGCGCCCGGGCAGCGTCACAGAGGCCTCCGCCCCCGGCGACAGGGCAATCGTCGAGGCCGCGGCCATGTCGCCCGTACACGCCCGGGATCCGGTCTGCGGCATGCTCGTGGACCCGGCCTCCGCGCGCCATCGCTCCGAGGTGTCGGGCCGCACGGTGTACTTCTGCTGCCCCGGCTGCAAGGAGACTTTCGACCGCGACCCCGACCGCTATCTCGCGAGGCCAGCCCCCCTCGCGTGATGGCGTCCTGGCCAAACGCAAGTAGAGTTGCGTTTGGTTCAACCAGATGCAAGACTGCCGGCATGGTCAAGCGCACCGCGTGGATCGCCCGGATCGAGGACGCCTGGCGCCGCCGCTCTGTCGTGTGGCTGATGGGAGTCCGGCGCGTCGGCAAGAGCGTCCTCTGCCTGACTCTGCCGGACTGCGAGTACTTCGACTGCGAGCTCCCCCGGGTGCGTCGACGGCTCGATGACCCGGAGGCTTTCCTCCGCCACTACCAGGGAAGGCGGATCGTCCTGGACGAGATCCATCGCCTGCCGAATCCGTCAGAGATCCTCAAGATCGCCGCCGACCACTTCCCGACCACCCGCATCGTGGCCACCGGCTCGTCGACGCTCGGCGCCTCGGCGCGGTTCCGGGACACGCTGACCGGCCGCAAGGCCGAGGTCTGGTTGACGCCGATGACTCTCGCCGACCTCGCCGATTTCGGGAACGAGGATCTCGGGCACCGCTTGCTCCGCGGCGGTCTGCCGCCATTCTTCCTCGCTCCCGAGGTGCCTGAGCGCGACTTCCAGGAATGGCTCGACGCCTACTGGGCCAAGGACATCCTCGAGTTGTTCCGGTTGGAGCGCCGCCAGTCCTTCCAGCGCCTCGTCGAGCTGCTCCTGGCCCAGAGTGGCGGCATGTACGAGGCCACGCGGTTCGCGCGCGCCTGCGAGGTCAGCCGCACGACGATCGGCAACTACCTGGCTGTCCTCGAGGCAACCCTAGTCGTCCACGTGGTTCGGCCCTTCGCCGGGCGGCGGACAGCCGAGATCGTCGCGGCCCCGAAGGTATACGGCTTCGACACGGGCTTCGTCTGTTACCACCGCGGCTGGCACACGCTCCGCCGCGAGGACCTGGGGCTGCTCTGGGAGCACTTCGTTCTCAACGAGCTGCACGCCGGCTCTGGTGCGGCGGGGGTTCACTACTGGCGGACCAAGCACGGCAACGAGGTCGACTTCGTCGTGCCCCAACGCGGTGGGCCGCCGACCGCCATCGAGTGCAAGTGGACCGCGGGCGATCTGGACCCGGCCGGCATCCGCGCGTTCCGGGAGGCCTATCCCGGGGGCAAGAACCTCGTGGTGACCTCGGACATCGAGCGTCCCTTCACCCGGCGCTATGGCGATCTCACGGTCTGCTTTGTCTCGCCGAGTCAACTCGTCGAGGACGTGATCAGGCTAGAGCGCAGAGTCTCACGGAGCTCGAAGCGGTGACGCGGCGGGAATGCCCTGCCGCGGCGGCCTCCCCGGCATGAAGTGTCCCCGATGCCAGCAGGACAACCCGATTCACGCCAGGTTCTGCCTCGGCTGCGGAGCCCACCTCGCGCTCTCCTGCGGCGTCTGTGGCGCAGAATTGCCCGGGGGCGCCCGCTTCTGCCTCCAGTGCGGCCACGCCGTCGCCGCTGGCACCGCGGCCCCGGCTCGTTCGCCCGCCCCGGAGACCTACACCCCCAAGCACCTGGCCGAGAAAATCCTCACCTCCAAGGCCGCCCTGGAAGGGGAGCGCAAGCAGGTGACCGTCCTGTTCGCCGACCTCAAGGGTTCCATGGAACTGCTCGCCGACCGCGACCCGGAAGAGGCGCGGAAGATTCTCCGACCCCGTCTTGGAGCACATGATGGAGGCCGTCCACCGCTACGAGGGCACCGTCAACCAGGTGATGGGGGACGGGATCATGGCCCTCTTCGGTGCGCCGCTGGCCCATGAGGATCACGCGGTGCGGGCCTGCTATGCGGCGCTGCGGATGCACGAGACAGTGCCCCGCTACGCCGAGGGCGTGCGCCGGAGCGAGGGCCTCCTTGTCCAGATCCGAGTCGGGCTCAACTCCGGGGAGGTCGTCGTACGCTCGATCGGCAGCGACCTCCGCATGGACTACACTGCGGTCGGCCAGACCACGCACCTGGCCGCGCGCATGGATCAGCTGGCGGCGCCGGGGACCACGCTGGTGAGCGGAGATACGCTGCGCCTGGCCGAGGGTTACGTGCAGGTGAAGCCGCTCGGCCCCGTTACCGTCAGGGGTCTCGCCGAGCCGATCGAGGTCTTCGAGCTGACGGGCGCGGGGACGGTGCGGACGCGGCTGCAGGTCGCGGCCCTCCGGGGGCTCACGCGCTTCGTCGGCCGCGACGCCGAGGTCGAGCACCTGCGCCGGGTCCTGGGTCAGGCCGGCGCCGGCCGGGGGCAGGTGGTCGCCATCGTCGGCGAGGCCGGAGTGGGCAAGTCCCGGCTGGTCTACGAGTTCACCCACGCCCATCGGGTCCAGGACTGGCTGATCCTGGACGCCTCCTCCGTCTCCTACGGCAAGGCCACGAGCTACCTGCCCGTGATCGACCTGCTCAAGGGCTACTTCAAGATCGGCGACCGGGACGACCACCGGGAGATGCGCGACAAGGTGCTGGGGCGGGTGCTGGGCCTGGACCGCGCGCTCGAGCCCCTGCTGCCCCCGCTTCTCGCGCTCCTCGACGTGCCGGTCGAGGACCCGGCCTGGAAGAACCTCGACCCGCCCCAGCGCCGCCAGCGCACGCTCGACGGCGTCAAGCGCCTGCTGCCGCGGGAGAGCCAGGTGCAACCGCTGCTCCTGGTCTTCGAGGACCTGCACTGGATCGACGGCGAGACCCAGGCCCTGCTCGACAGCCTCGTGGAGAGCCTCGGGTCCGCCCGCCTGCTGCTCCTGGTCAACTACCGGCCCCAGTACGAGCACCGCTGGGGCAGTAAGACCGTCTACTCCCAGCTCCGGCTCGACAGCCTCCCGGCCGAGAGCGCGGGGGAGCTGCTGGCGGCGCTCCTCGGCCCGGACCCCGGGCTGGCGCCCCTGACGCAGAGGCTGGTGAAGCGGGGCAACCCGTTCTTCCTGGAGGAGACGGTGCGGACCCTGGTGGAGACGGGGGCGCTGACGGGGGAGCGCGGGGCGTACCGGCTGACGCGGCCGGCGGCGGCGCTGCAGGTCCCGGCCACGGTGCAGACGATCCTGGCGGCGCGCATCGACCGGCTGCCGCCGGAGGAGAAGCAGCTCCTGCAGGCGGCCTCGGTGATCGGCAAGGACGTGCCCTCCGCGCTCCTGGCGGCGATCGCGGAGCAGCCGGAGGAGGCCCTGCGGCGGGGGCTCGCGCACCTGCAGGAGGCGGAGTTCCTCTACGAGACGCAGCTCTTCCCGGACCTGGAGCACACCTTCAAGCACGCGCTGACCCACGAGGTGACCTACGGAAGCCTGCTCGGGGACCGACGCCGCCAGCTCCACGCCCAGATCGTGGCGGCGATGGAGCGGCTGTACCCAGACCGGCTGAGTGAACATGTGGAGCGGCTGGCGCTCTGCCGGGCCGCGGAGATTCGCCTCGCGCTGGCGTTCATCGCGGCGTCCCTGGGCGCAGCATATCTCTGGTCGGGGCGCGCGGCCGACGCGGTGCCGCTCCTCGAGGAAGCGGTCGACGCGATCACGGCGATGGGGATTCTGGGCCTCTGTTCGTGGTTCCTCACGTCCCTGGCCGAGGCCTACCTCGTCCTCGGACGGATCGCCGAGGCGCGGGAACAGGCGGACGAGGCCGTGGCGCTGGCGCGCGCCCATCAGGAGCGGGCCTGGGAAGCCTGGGGCCTGAAGCTGCTCGGGGACGTCCGCGCCCACGAGCCCGCCGAGGCCGCGCAGGCCGGGGACACGTACCGGCAGGCGCTCGCGCTCGCGACCGAGCTCGGCCTGCGGCCGCTCGTCGCCCACTGCCACCTCGGCCTCGGCACGCTCGCCCGGACAACGGGGCGCGAGGAGCAGGGTTCCTCACCGGGGCCACCTCGGGCGGCGCAGGAGCACCTGACTACCGCGGCGGCGATGTATCGGGACATGGGCATGCGGTTCTGGCTGGAGCAGGCGGAGGCGCGGCTCGCCGAAGCGCCGTGATGTGCCGCGAGGTCGACGCCAGCCTCGCGACTCGTTCCTGGGCCGCCCAGTAACCCGCCAGACCCGCCGCGCAAGCCGCCCGGAGGCGCGAACGCGCGACTGAGCGCCTCGGGTGCGAACCCCCTTCGCGCAGTTGCCCCAGGAGGCACGATCTCGGCGGGGGGCCCTCGGCTATCGCCCAGGGGCCGGCCCTCGCCGAGCTTTGAGAGTTGTCAGACGAAGGAGTACAGCGGACACTCGGAGACCGTCGCTGCGCTCCTATGAGCGATCACCATCGCCGGAATACACACGAGAGACACGCGCGTCGAGTCGGATGTTTCTGGTTTCAGTTGGTCGCCCTCTGCACCGCTCGTCAGCCGATTATTTCGTTGAGGCCTTCAACGACACGGTCAACCTCCTCTTCGGAGGCGCGCGCCAGGCGCCGCCCGATCCGCTCCACGGAGAGGGTCCGGATTGGACTGATCCTCACCCACGATCGCTTCGGCAAGCCCGGGGCATTGCTCTCGAGCGCGAGCGGAAAGCCAGCGCGAGGTTCTTGGCTGGTCAAGGCGACAGCAATGACCGTCTCGGAACGCTCGTTGAACACATCGTGGCTCAGGACCAGAATGGGCCGGAGGCCGGGCTGTTCCCGGCCGCGCACCGGACTGAGGTCGGCCCAGCGAATCTCCCCCCTCAGTATTCGGGCCACGAGTCCGAGCTCCCGGCGAGACCCTCCTCGGCCAGCGCCTTTTCGGCCTCGGAGTCGAGCTTCGCGCACTCCCGCGCCAGGCGTGTGCGTCGCGCCCGCGCCAGCTTCTCGGCGAGGGCAGTCTCGATGGCTTGACTCCGATTACGGAACTCTCGCCGGGCGACCAGCTCGTCGACGCGATCAAGCAGCTGAGCGTCAAGCGTGATGGCGACCTTCGTCTTCGGCACGTGACATCTCCCTAGGTATGATGAAATATCCTACCACGGCTCGAACAGCTCTACTCTTTCACAAATGCGTCTGCGGCCCTCTGGCCAACAGCCTGTTCGACCGTCGGCCGCAACCCACGCAGCCAGCCAGCAAACTCGAAGCGGCCTATCATCAAGCCGATCGGTCAATCCAACGGGTCATCGACCTGCTCGCCGCATGAGACATCTGAGGGGGAAATTCTCAGAACAGAGCCCCAAGAATCTAAAGGGATCGTCGGCCTGCGCGAGGTCAGGGGATCGCGCTGAGAAACAATTTCCGCGAGGATGCGGAGAGACCACACGCGGACCCTCCGCGAGAGCGGGTCCTACTTCGGGGCCGGCTTGAACGCTGACTGCCGCACCACGAGCTGCCAGCGGCCGTCGCGCTTCACCCACACGTTCAGGTAGCGCAGGTCGACCTGGCGGGGTTCGCCGTTCTGCTCGAGGTCGACGCGCGTCGACCCCGTGGCAGTGGCCACGTCGCCGTACACGTGAATCTTCACGTCGTAACGCTCGGCCTTCTTGAGTCTCACCAGGCCGGATCGGAACTGCTCGATGAAACCGGCCTTGGTGGCGACATTCCCGTTCGGCTGATGGTAGATGAACTCGTCGCCGAGGATCGCCGCGAACGCAGTCCAGTCGCGGTTGATCATCGCGGCGTAGCGGAGGTCTTCGATCTGGTCGACTTCCCCTTCGGGCGTGGCCGCGACCGCGCGCGGCGCCTGCGTGGCAATCGCGAGCAGCACGAGCGTGATCCATATCCAGTGCAGCACGAATCGCGCGTGCATGTGAGCGCAGACACTCTTCGGCAATGGCCGCATATCTCCTCCCTGGGATGTGGTGATCGCAGACAGTCAGTGCCGGCCGCTGCGGCCGCCCTACCCTGAGCCCTCCACCGACTGGTGTCGTGAGCTCCCTCGACAGGGAGCCGCCGCCGAAGTCCTGTGCGACCGGCGCGGTCAGGCTCGCACCGCGGCGTCCGTCGCCTCCGCCTCCAGCCGTCCCGAAACCGCTGCCGGGCATTCTCCACCAGGTGCGGCGGGGCGGTGTGAGGCAACCCGGCCAGAACGGTGGCTGGGATTGTATTCGATCCCGAGCTGAATGTCTGGGCCACGTCGTCGCCGGCGATGCATGTCGGCAGGACGAGGGTCATGTCGATCCCCGAGGAGACGGCCGTGAAGGGTATCCCGTGGATCCTCGAGACCCTCCAGGTCCTTCGGATTGACGAGGATCGCGAACGCGGCGGCCGGTCGATACCGCCGCCACGGCGTGGCGGTTGGTACAGTCGTGACCGTATCCTGGGCGCCCAGCGGTGATCCGCCGCGCCGCGTGACTCGACCGCGACGAGGATGGCGAACCGCGTGGCTGTGGGGGAGGACCACCGAAGATCGTCCACGGCGGCCGGGGACTTTCTCGAAGCGGGGGAAGCAGCTCGGCGAGGACGAGGCCACGGAAGTATCGTGGGAGTCCCGACTCACGCTGGACCGCCGGGTCAAGCGTGGCGACACTGTCGGTGACCACTTGACGCCGGCGTTATATGCACGTGATACTCGGGCCGTGCCCGTGCGGCAGCGGATCAAGCGCATCGGCGGAAGTCTCGGCGTCCTGCTCCCCCGGGACATCGCGAAGGCGATGGACATCAAGGAGGGCGCCGAAGTCCGCCTCACGCTGGTCGGCCGTCAGGTCGTGGTGGAGCCCGCCGACGATACGCTCGACGACGGCGCCTTCCGCCGGGCCTTGGCGGCGGTGCTGCGCCGCCACCGGCGGACGTTCGAGCTGCTCGCCGCATACGATCGGGGCGACTGGTCACCGCCGGCGCGGTGACCGCCCGGCTGCGATTCCTCTCGCCAGAACAGGTCGTTGCACTCCATGAGGCCGTGCGGGGCGAGACGGGCGGTCTCCCCGGTGGTGGCCACCGCGGCTCGAGTTACGAGGGCGTGGACGCCGCAGTGCAGGCCGTGAAGAATTCCTACTACGACACGATCGAGGAGCTGGCGGCGGCGTACGCGGTGTACATCGTCCAGGGCCACGTGTTCGCCGACGGAAACAAGCGGACGGGCGTGGCCGCGATGCTGACGTTTCTCCAGGCCAGCGGCGGTCGAACCACGTTGAGCGACGAGCGGCTTGCCGCGCTCATGATCGAGCTTCAGCGCCGCGCCGAAGCCGGCGAGGATGTCGCGCGACTCGTCCGCTGGATCGCCGGCGAGCTCGCGGCTCGTCCCACCCCGAGCCGCCGGCGCCGGTCGTCAATCAGACCCTGACCACCTTGAGCCGGTCGCCCGGCGCCTCGCCAGGCTTTCGCGATCGACGCGCAGCCCGTCGAAAGATCAACCCCGGCACGTCAGCGCTGGTGAAGAGAGAGGCGCGCGCGCTGGCGGAGGGGCTCGGGGACCAACGGCGGCTCGGGTCGGTACTTGGGCACCACGCCCACCTCTACAGCCTCCTCGGGGAGCACGCTCGGGCGATCGGCGCGGCGGACGGCGCGCGCGCCATCGCCGAGGCGGTCGGCGACCTCGGGCTCCGCGTCGTCGCGAACTACTATCTCGGCACGGCGCTTAGGTTGGCGGGCGATCTGCGCTGGGCGGCCGACGCCCTACGCGTAGCGATCGGCCTCGTCGAGGGCGTGCCGGTCGGCGCGAGGTTCGGGCTGCCGGGGCTGCCGGCGGTGTTCGCCCACTATTTCCTGGCGGCGGTCCTGGCGGAACTGGGAGAGTTCGCAGAGGCCATCGCGGCAGGGGAAGCGGGTCTCCGGATCGCCCAGGCTGCCGGCCATCCCTACAGCGAGGTCTGGGCCCGCTATGGCCTCGGGTACGCCCATCTACGCCACGGGGACTTCGCGGCGGCAACACGGGTACTGGAGCCTGGCCTCGGGCTCTGCCGGGCGATGGAGATTCGCCTCGCGCTGCCGTTCGCCGCGGCGTCCCTGGGTTCGGTGTATCTCTGGTCTGGGCGGGCGGTCGACGCGGTGCTGCTGCTGGAGGAGGCAGTCGAAGCGGTCACGGCCATGCGACTTCTGGGCCTCCGCTCGTTGCTCATCACGCTCCGGGCGGAGGCCTACCTCGTCCTCGGACGGATCGCCGAGGCGCGGGAGCAGGCCGAGCAGGCCGTGGCGGCATCGCGCGCGCGCCAGGAGCGGGGCTTCGAAGCCTGGGGTCTGAAACTGCTCGGCGACGTCCACGCCCGCGAGCCCGCCGAGGCCCGGCAGGCCGGGGACACGTACCGGCAGGCGCTCACGCTGGCGACCGAGCTGGGCATGCGACCACTCGTCGCCCACTGCCACCTCGGCCTCGGCAGGCTGTACCGGCGAACCGGCCAGGGCAACCAAGCCCAGGAGCACCTCGCCACCGCGACGGCGATGTACCGCGAGATGGACATGCGGTTCTGGCTGGAGCAGGCGGACGCGGAGATGAGAGAGGTGATCGGGTCGTCACCGAATCACCTCTGTCCGCAGCACGACTGACCGCGGATCGTCGGGCTACGGCGTGCGAATCACTCTCTGCCCTCAGGGACCAGCACCTCGACGAGCCGCGCGGCGCGATCGCGCTGTTCGATATCCCACGTCACCAGCGGGAGCCGGAGCGCGGCCGCGGCCGCGATATAGACGGCATCGGCCCCTCGGACACGAAGCCGCCCAGCGAGCCGAGCCGCCATACGCGCGAGAACCTCGTCCACGGGCACGAGGCGAAGCCCAGGCACGCGCAGCACGGCGTCCACGGCGCGGCGTGCCAACCGGGACTCGCCGGTCCGGCGCGCCACCGCGGCGGCCACCTCGGGCAGGAGCAAGGCGGGCGCGATCACCAACCCACGTCCCGCGACGTGCCGCGCGAGCCAGCGACGGCTCACCTCGTGGTGTACGTCGTGCGGCACGAGGCGGCTGACGATCACGCTGGCGTCCACGACCATCAGAGATCGCGACGCCCTTCCCGCACCGCCTCCGCCGCCGAGCGCCCTTTCGGCCAGCGGGCGCCGATCTCCCTGGCGACCCGATCAAGGGTGGCCCAGGTCGCTGCCGATGCCCGGGGCCGCGGGCGGTCCCGCGCCACCGGGATGAGCCGCGCGACCACTCGTCCATGATGCGTGACCTCGACTTCCTCCCCACGCTCCCGCACCCGGCGGAGCACCTGACTCGCGCGCGCCTTCAGCTCCCGAACGCCGATCGCTCGCATGTCGACCTCACCATGGCTACAAATGTGGCCACACGTATCGCCCGCGTTCGCGCCCCGGTCAACGCGCAGGCCCAGTCAATGCTGTCGCTCGGGAACCGTCATGGGTGTCCCGACTGCATAGAAAGCCTTCAGGGACATCCACGCGGTCGGGCTTTCGATCGTCAAGACCTTGAATCGCCACACGCGAATCCTCGAGCGCATCGACCGGAAGCTCGGCGGTCGGGGCAACGGACGCCCAGGGCACGAAGACGGCCGGTGCGCCTAGTCACACGCGTCCGCCGTCACCTGTGTCACGCCGCCGTGCTGACGCGGGAAGTTCGACCAGCAAGCACCAGGGGCGCCCGGTGCGTGATCGAGCGCGCGGCCGCACCATCGCGGCGGTGACGGCCGCCTGATAGCTTAGGGACTGGACGGGATGGTCGTCCGCCGCCTCGATCTCTATCTCGCGTGCCAGCATCATCCGAACCACTCCCCGCCCCTGCTCGATGAGGGCGATCTCGAAAAGCTCGGCGTGCTGCTCGGCCCCACAGGAAGCTGCTCAAGGCCATCGCCGTCAACGGACCGCCGGGTCGCCTGTGAGCACCTCGTTGACGGACGAGTAGGAGCCGCCGGCTCGGGGACCTCCCGAGATCACGAAGATCCGGCCATCCGCCGCCGCCCCGAGCCCGTGCCGGGCGGTGGGCATGGGAGCCCACCGGGCCCACGAGTCGGACGCCGGATGGTGATGGCCTACGGCCAGCTCGGCAATATCGAGAAGGCCCGTGAGCACTGGGCGAAATGCGTGGAAGTCGAACCTGACTGGTCGGCCCGGAGGATGGTCGAGATCTTCCACCTGTGGAACTTCCGCGAAGGGGACATCGAGAAGTTCATGGACGGGGTCGCCAAGGCCGGCTTCCAGGCGTGAGTCGGCTCTCACCGTCCACGGCGCTCTGGCGGCGTGGACTCTGTGGCCCCCCTCCGCCCGTTGCCGTCGCGCCAGGATCAGCCGGGACGAGTAGACTCAGTAGCAGAGCTGTGACTTTGCGCATGCGAGCCAGCCGTCCGGTCGAACGTGTTGTCAGCCATCGACGCGCCTGACTTGGCCCGGCCGTGCATCCGGAATCGACTGGAGGATGCTCGGTACCAACGGCAATAGATCCTCAAGCGCACTACTGGGCGCCACCAGAACGATCACGCGAAGGGAGGACCGGACCAGATTCTGCCGGAACTCAAGATTCTGATCGGCGGTCAGGAAGACCTCGAACCCTGCTTTCGCGGCGCGTCGCAACAGCTCCCCGTTTCCGAGGCCAGCCCAGCCTTGCTGTTGGACCGTTCGAACCTCATGGCCAAGGAGTTCCTGCGCCAGCTGTCTCGGTAGCTGCTCATCGAGCAGGACGCGCACGGGCGGTCAGTGCCTCGTGGGCCGCTTCGAGCGCGGCCACGGCCTGCTGGCGTGAAACCGAAGGGAACGCGTCGAGGAATTCGTCGAGGCTATGGCCCCTCTCGAGGTAGTCAATCAGGTTACGAAGCGGCACACGCGTTCCGACGAAAACCGGTGTTCCCCCTAGAATCTCCGGGTCGCTATGTACGACAAGCGCCTGATCCGTCATCCCACGCTCCTCCGGGTACGAGCGTACCACGACCGCCGCCATGGATCAGGCGCAGCGTAGCTGCTCGAGCGTCCCATAGCCCGCGAGGAAGGAGAACTCGACGCCATCGACGAAGCCACCATACTTCTCGAGCCACCCTCCGAAACGCGCCGTTGATTGCCGCAGACTAAGAAGCTCCGGCGGGCCGCAGATCGGCGATCGTCAACACCCCGACCCGCCCCTGGGCCAGGGTGGGTCCGGATGAGAAAGTAGGTCCGTGACGGGATCCGTCCCGACGCTCCCTGCAAAGAGAGCGGGTGCCGAAGCCGAGCGACGCAGGGATGGTCCCGACCTACAGATCATTGGCGAAAGCCGCCTCGGCACTGCCCCAGTCCCTTCGCGATCGAGCGCCCGACATCCCCTGGCGGGAAATCATCGGTATGCGCACCCTCCTGGTGGTGTACCAGGACTTCGGCGTCGAGGTCGTCTGGGAGGCCGTCGAACACGACCTGCCTCGGCCCAAGGCAAGGACCGAGCGCGGCGTCACCACTCCCAGAGTGCCGCCATCGGGACCGCGTGGAGCTGCTTCCCGAACGGCACCACCTTGCGGCCGAGATAGAGGATCACCCCTGCGCGGAAGCGCTTGCCAGCGAGCGCCGCCAGCTCGTGGAGGCCCCGGAAGTCGCCGCCGGTGACCGTCTGGCTGCGTGTCACCTCCACGCCAATGAGCTGGCCATCGTCCAGCTCAATGACCACGTCTACCTCGGCGCCCTTCGGTGTTCGGAAGTGATAGAGCTGGGGCTGCTCCTCGTGCCACGAGGCCTGCTTGCGCAGTTCCATGATGACGAAGTTCTCGAGCAAGGGCCCGCAGATCTGCTCGTTCGGCAGGCGCGCGGGGCTGAGGTGGAGCAGTGCCGCTGCCAGTCCCGTGTCGGCGAAGGCTAGCTTGCCGGACTTGAGGACGCGCGCGCCGAACCGCGTCCCCCAGCCCGGGACTGGCTGGACCAGGAACGTTCGCTCCAGCAGGGCCATGTGGCGCTGGAGGGTCGTATGGGCGATCCCGGTGGTTCGCGACACATCGGCCAGGTTCAGCAGTGTGGCCGTGCGGGCCGCCAGGAGCGTGATGAGCCGGGGCAGGGTGGCGATAGCCTCGATCGTCGTCAGCTCCCGGATGTCGCGCTCGAGCACTCCGGTCACGTACGAGCGCAGCCAGGCCGCCCGCCGCCGCTCCGGCCACGCGTACACCGCCGGGTAGCCTCCGCGGACGATCAGCTCCGTCAGCTCCTCGATCGCGATCGGCGTCGGGTCGCCGGGGAGCCGAACCCGACGGACCGCGTCGAGGAATCCCTCTCGGCGCTCCCTAATCTCGCCCTCGGACAGGGGCCAGAGCGTGAGGATTTCCATGCGCCCCACCAGCGACTCGGCGACGCGCGGGATGAAGCGAACGTTCGTCGATCCCGTGAGCAGGAAGCGGCCTGGTCGCCGGTCGCGGTCCACCGAGGCCTTGATGGCCAGCAGCAGCTCCGGAACCCGCTGGATCTCGTCGACCACTCCCATTTCGGCGTACCGACCGATGAACGCGGTGGGATCGGTCTGCGCGGCGGCAAGGACGGTCGCGTCGTCCAGCGTCAGGTAACGATCCTCGGGGACCATGGTCTGCGCCAGCGTGCTCTTGCCGACCTGGCGGGCACCGGTAAGCAGGACCACCGGCGTGTAGGACAGGGCCTCTTCGAGGCGGTCTGCGATCCCCCTCCTCAGCACGGGTACATTCTACCCATCCCGCGGGGATCTCATACCAAGGCCGACGCCCAACCGCCTCCGGGGACGATGTCGGACGCCCAGGTCTCGATGCGCTGAGAGGAGGAGCCGTCCTGGCGGCTTCCGGAATTCACGGGGAGGCGCTCGGCCTGGTCCGCCGCGTCGAGAGAGGAGGCGCGGTCTCGGCGGCTTTCCGGAATCCCCCTGCGTGGTGGTCCGATGGGAGGCACCCGGCACTCGAAGCATTGGCGCGTCCGCCGTCGAAAGGGATGGCCCCGCGAGACCGCCGATGCGCCGTGACTGCGATCTGCACGCCAGCTTGCAGCGCGGAGTGCCCACTCTGGGCACCACGTGGTGCCAAAAAACGGCAGTCGCCCTGTAGATCTCCTGACGTAATCAGCGGTTAACCGAGGCCTGTTCCTTGCAGTATCGGGCGGCGCGACGAACCCACTCGGAAAGCGAGGGCGGAACGCCAGGCCGATGCGAGTCCCCTACTCCTACCTGAAGGACCAGTTCGCGGACTCGGAGGCCATCCTCCGAGACATCAAGGAGCTCCTGGAAACCAGCGCGTTCACCCTCGGGCCGGCCGTCGAGGAGTTCGAGCGGGGGTTCGCGAAGCTCTGCGCCAGCCGGTACGCCGTCGGCGTCGGCAGCGGAACCGACGCGCTCTTCCTCGCGCTGAAGGCGATCGGCGTCGGGCCGGGCGATGAGGTGATCACGGCCCCGAACAGCTTCATCGCGACGACCGGAGCCATCGTGGCGGCCGGCGCGCGCCCCGTCTTCGTCGACGTCGGCGAGGACTTCGCCATCGATCCCGATTGGATCGAGCCGGCGATCAGCCCGCGAACGAAGGCGCTTCTCCCGGTCCACTACTCGGGCTGCCCCGCGCCGATGACCCGCATCCTTCCGATCGCGGAGCGCCACCACCTGCCGATCGTCGAGGATGCCTGCCAGGCCATCGACGCGGCGATCGACGGCCAGGTGACCGGAAGCTTCGGAATCGCGGCCGGGTTCAGCCTGCACCCCTTGAAGAACCTGAACGTCTGGGGCGATGGGGGCGTGATTGTCACCAGCGACGACGACGTCTGCGAGCGGCTCAGGCTCCTCCGGAACCACGGCCTCCGGAGCCGCGACGAGGTCGAGATCTTCGGCTACAACAGCCGCCTCGACACACTGCAGGCGATTGTCGCCCGCCACGTGCTCCGGGAGGCCGCGGGGATCACGGACGCCCGGATCCGCAACGCGGCGCTCCTCGACGCGGGGCTCGGGGGACTCCCCGGCTGCATCACGCTGCCGCCCCGGCCCGCCAACGTCCGGCAGGTCTACCACAACTACATGGTGCAGGCGCGCGACCGCGACCGCTTGCTGGCCTACCTCCTCGACCATGGCATCGAGGCCAAGGTCCACTACCCAATCCCGATCCACCTGCAGAAGCCGGCGCGCCGGCTCGGCTACAAGCCCGGCGACTTCCCCGTCTGCGAGCGGCAGGCGGCGGCGATCCTGACGCTGCCCGTGCACCAGCACCTCCGCGAGGACCAGCTCCTGTTCATGATCGACACGGTCCAGGCCTTCTACTCGCGGTGAGATCCGGGACGCGCGCCCCGCGGCACGTAAAGTACATGGATCTTCCGCGCCAGTTCGAGTCGGGCACGGTCAGCCGGAAGGTCGTCGAGGAGTTCGAGCGCTGCCAGTTCGTGCTGGGCCCCCCGGTCTCGGCGTTCGAGGCGCGCTTCGCGCGGCTATGCGGCACGCAGTACGCGATCGGCGTGAACTCGGGGACCGATGCGATGTTCCTGTCGCTGCGCGCGCTCGGCATCGGCGCCGGCGACGAGGTGATCACGGCCCCCAACAGCTTCGTCGCGACCGCCGGCGCCATCGTCAGCGCGGGCGCGACGGTGGTGTTCGCCGACGTCACGGCGGACTATACGATCGACCCCCGGCAGGTCGAGACGGCGGTCACGAGCCGGACCCGGGCCATCGTGCCCGTCCACCTGACGGGAACGCCCGCCGAGATGGAGGCGATCGGCGCAATCGCCGCGCGTCACGGTCTCGCGGTGGTCGAGGACGCGGCCCAGGCCGTCGGCGCGAACGTTCTCGGCCGTCCGGTCGGCTCCCTCGGCGCGACCGGATGCTTCAGCCTGTTCCCCCTCAAGAACCTGGGCGTCGCCGGCGACGGTGGAATGGTCACGACCGACGCGGCCGACCTCGACGGAACGATCCGCCTGCTCCGCAACCACGGCCTCCGGAGCCGCGACGAGTGCGCGGTGTTCGGCTACAACAGCCGGCTCGACACGATCCAGGCCATCGTCGGGGACGCACTGCTCGACTCGATCGAGAAGGTCACCGCGACCCGCCTGGCCACCGCGGCCTTCTACGACGGGGCGCTGGCGGATCTCGCGCCCGACGTCGAGGTGCCTCCCCGGCGGCCCGGAATCAAGCACGTGTTCCACACCTACGTCGTCCAGGTCGCCCGGCGCACCGACCTGATCGCGTACCTGTCGGAGCGCGGCATCGAGACCAAGGTCCACTACCCGACGCCGATCCACCTGCAGCCGGCGGCGGAGAGCCTCGGCTACAAGCGGGGCGCGTTCCCGGTGGCCGAGCAGCAGGCGGAACGAATCATCTCGCTGCCGGTGCACGAGTACCTGAGCACCGACGATCGCGCGTACGTGGCGGACACGCTGCACGAGTTCTACCGTGGCTAGCTCCGTCACCGTCTCGACCGCGCCGCTCTCCGACCCCACGCGCGCCGACTCAATGTCGCCGCACAGGGCGCCGGGTCGGCCCGACGCCGCGGCCGTCGCCCCCGCACCAGGCCCTCCCGACACGTCGGGGGCGACCGGCGACTACGTGATCGACTGGGGGAGCTGGCTCCGGCGCGCCGCTGACGGCCGCAGGGTGGCGGCGCTCGTCATCTCCGTCTACGCCGCCATCTTCGTAGGCATGCTGGCGAGCTCCCCCTACTGGAGCCCCTTCAGCACCGTCGACGAGCAGGTCACGTATTACCAGGTCGCGAGGAACTTCAACCGGTTCGGCTTCATGCCGACCCTGTTTCTGCACGACGTCGCGACCGCCTCTGATCCGGCGCTCCATCCCTTCGTCTACAATCACATGCCCCCCGGCCCCGAGATCGCGATCGCCCTCCTGATGAAGCTCGTCGGCGAGCACTACGGCGCCGTCCGGCTCGGCCTCGCCCTCGTCTTCCTGGCCGGCCTCGTGGTGTATCTCCGGTTCGCGCGGATCGTCCTCCAGAGCCTCGGTCTGGCCGGCGCCGGATTCGCCCTGCTCTTCCTCACGCCGTACTCCATGCTCCACTCGATCGACCACCCGGCCTATAGCCCGTTCCCGCTGTTGGCGTTCCTTCCCCTCGTCCTGCTCGATCGGCAGTACCGAACCACCGAGCGCTGGCCTCTCCCGGCGGCGCTCGGGGTCGTCCTGGTGTCGTCCGTGTATCTCGTCTACCAGAACCTCTTCATGCTGGTCGCGGCGTGGGTGCTCCTCCACGCCTTCCGCATCGTCCGGTTCGAGCGGCGGCACCTGATCGCGTTCCTCCTGACCGCCGCGCTCGGCCTCGTCCTCCACGGCGCGCAGAGCGTCCTTCTGCTCGGGCCCGGGCTCTTCCTCGAGGAGACTGCGCTCGCCCTATCGAACCGTGCGGTCGGCATCCCATCGATGGAGAACTTGACTGCGTTCTACCGGGCAATCGACGTGGTCCACCACGGCGGGCACCGGCTCGATCTGCTCGGCCTCGGCGCCACGATCCTGTCGACCTTGCGGATCGCCGAGCCGACGCTGACCAAGTCCTGGAGCATCGGGGAGGTGACGATCACCCTGGCGCTCCTCGTTGCGGTGCTGCTCTGGGGCGTCTCCCGACTCGGTCTCTGGCAGTGGGGCGCGGGCACGCTCACGATCCCGCGAGCTCCCGAGTCCGTCGAGCTGATCGACGCGGCCCGCCGGCTCGGCCGGCTGGCGCTCTGGGGCCTCGCGGCGGTCGCTATCCCGCTGGCCCTGGTTCCCGCCTACTCCGTTGATTACGGGCTGTCGGGCATGGGCGAGTACTTCCTCGGCATCGTGATGGTCGCCATCTACGCCTTCGCGGTCTCCCAGTGGCTCCGGTGGCGCCCGAGCCTGCCGGCCCGAGCCGACAGGACCCGGTGGAGCTGGTCGGTCCTCCGGCCTATCGGGTGCTGGGCGGCCATCCTCGTGATGATCGTGTGGGCCGCCGAGCGCACCGTCACCGTCTGGCACTCCCGGATGTGGACCGCCTCCTGGCAGGTCCCCGACTCCAATCCCGATGTCGACGACCTCGTCCAGCTCGGCGAAGCCCTGAGGGGAAAGGTCGTCATGACGAACGTCTACCCGACGACCGTGGGCTTCTTCACCGAGGAGGTCGCGCTCGGCGGCTGCGAGGGTCCGGTCTTCGGCGGTGACGGGCGGATCGATCCCGGACGGTGCCACCTCGTTCCGGTCCGGGGGTTCGGACGCGGCGTCACCGTGACGCCGACGCATTACGTGCTCTTTCACCGGAAGCACCTGACGGGGTTCACGCGCTGCCGCGATGCCTGTCTCGACGCCTTCCGGCGCGCCGTCAGCGCGCGATACCCGACGGTCCTGGGCACGGGCCTTTACACCGTCTTCGACCTCACCCGGCCTCGGCCGGCGACCTCGTCGCCAGGGAAGCTCTCATGACGATACCGATCGCCCAGCGGTTCGACCTGCTCCTCGCGATGCTGCGCATCCGCTGCGTGGAGGAAACCCTCGCCGATCGGTACCCCGAGGGCGAGATGCGCACACCGACGCACTTCTCCATCGGGCAGGAGGCCGTGGCCGTCGGCGTCTGCGCGGCCCTCGACGTTGGCGACGTGATCTACAGCAACCATCGCTGCCACGCGCACTATCTCGCGAAGGGCGGTGACCTGCTGGGAATGGTCGCCGAGCTGTACGGCAAGGAGATCGGGTGTGCCCGGGGCCGGGGCGGCTCGGTCCACCTGAACGATCCCGTGGCGGGGGTCATGGCGTCCTCGGCCATCCTCGGGCAGACGATGGCGGTCGCGGCCGGATCGGCCCTCGCCTTCGCTATGGACGGCGAGCCCCGGGTGGCCGCGTGCTTCTTCGGCGACGGCGCGGCCGAGGAGGGCGTTTTCCACGAGACCCTCAACTTCGCGTCGGTCCGCCGGCTCCCCGTCCTGTTCGTCTGCGAGAACAACGGCTACTCCACCCATACGCCTCTGCACGTCCGCCAGCCGGCCAGCGTGGGAATCCACGAGCGCGTCCTGGCCTACGCGATCCCCTCACGGCTCGTCGACGGCAACGACGTCGTCGCGGTGTTCGAGGCGGCAGCCGATGCCGTCGAGCAGATCCGCCGCGGCGCGGGCCCGCGCTTCCTCGAGTGCACGACCTACCGGTGGCGTGAGCACGTGGGACCGCTCTGGGATCACGACCGGGGCTACCGCTCCAAGGACGAGGTGGACGCCTGGATCGGCCGGTGCCCGATCGCCCGGGCCGCGCGGGCCTTCATCAAGGACGAGATCTGCACCGAGGCCGAGCTCGCCGCGCTGAAGGCGGACCTCCAGGCCGAGGTCAATCGGGCAGTCGCGACCGCCCAGGCGGCGCCGTTCCCCCACGTCGACGATCTCCTGCTCGGAACCTACTGAGGGGCACGATGCGACGACTCACCTACTGGCAGGCCATCAGCGAAGCAGTCGTCCAGTGCATGGACGCCGACCCGAACATCTTCGTGGCCGGCATCGGCGTGGACGACTTCAAGGGCGCGTTCGGCACCACGAAGGCCGCGTTCGAGCGGTTCGGCCGTGCCCGGGTGTTCGACATCCCGAACTGCGAGAACGCCTTCACCGGCGTCGCCATCGGCGCGGCGGCCATGGGCAAGCGTCCGGTCGTGTGCCACCCGCGCAATGACTTCACCTTCCTGTGCATGGATCAGCTCGTCAACCTCGCCGCGAAGTGGCGATACATGTTCGGCCACAAGGGCGGGGTCCCGATCGTGCTGCGCGCCGTCGTCGGCCGCGGCTGGGGCCAGGGCGCGACCCACTCCCAGAGCCTGCAGTCGATCTTCGCCCACTTCCCCGGCCTCGTCGTGGTCATGCCCGCCTCGGCGGCCGATGCCAAGGGGCTCGTGGTGAGCGCGCTCCGCGGCGACGCGCCGGTCGTCATCCTGGAGAACCGCGCGCTGTATGACCTGGAGGAGGAGGTGCCGGAGGAGCCGTACGCCATCCCCTTCGGGAGGGGGCGAATCATCCGGGCGGGCACGGACATCACGATCGTCGCCGCCTCGCTCATGGTCTACGAGGCGACGCGCGCCGCCGCCATCCTGGCCGAGCACGGCGTCTCCGCCGAGGTCATCGATCCGCGCACCATCCGGCCGCTCGACGCGGAGATCATCCTGGCGTCACTTCGCAAGACGGGCCGCCTCGTGATCGCCGACACGAGCTGGGCGTTCTGCGGCTTTGCGGCCGAGGTGGCCGCGGTCGCCGCCGAGCGGGGATGGTCGAGCCTCCGGGCCCCCGTGCGGCGGGTGACCTTGCCGGATTGCCCGGCGCCGGTCGCCCGGCCGCTCGAGGAGGCCTACCACCCGTCGCCGACGACGATCGCCGACGCGTGCCTCGATCTCGTGAACGGCGAGCCCGCCAGCCATCGCCGCCTGGCCGACGTCCAGGCGTCGTTCGTCGGCCCCTACTAGGCCCGCATCATTCATGAAACGCCGTGCAGGTTCGCCGGTCGGCCGGGTGGCGCCGTGAACAGGGCGCTTCCGGTCGGGCCTCGCCTCGCGGGGGCGCCGCGGACGGTCGGGTTCCCGGGGAATGTGGCCCGGGAGAGCACGGACCTCATGCGAACCGTGAGCGTCTTTCTTCCCGCCTTCAACGAGGCCGGGAGCCTCGAGGGAGCTGTCCGCGACGTCGTGGCCGTGGCCACCGCGGAGCTTCACGATCACGAGGTGCTCATCGTCGACGACGGCAGCACCGACGGGACCGGCGCCATCGCTGACGCGCTCGCGCGCGAGCTGCCGACCGTCCGGGTGCTGCACCAGCCGGTGAACCTCGGGCTTCCGGCCGGCTACCGGCGCGCCCTCGCCGAGGCACGGTTCGAATACTTCAGCTTCCTGCCCGGCGACCGCGAGGTCCCCCGGGAGTCGATCGAGCGCATCTTTCGGGCGGTGGGGTCGGCCGATCTCGTCGTGCCCTATCACGGCAACAGCCGCGCGCGCGCCCGGCACCGGCGGCTCCTCACCTGGGTGTCAACGCTCATGCTGAACCACGCGATCGGATTCCAGCTCCGGTACTACCAGGGACCGTGCATCTATCCCACCGACCTCGCCCGCGTGCTGCCGAAGTCGAGCCGGGGGTTCTTCTTCCTGGCCGAGATGCTGGTCCACGCGCTCGGGACGGGTCTGACCTACGTCGAGGTACCGCTGACGCATCAGGAGCGGGCGCACGGGCGCTCGAAGGCGGTGTCGCTCGGCAACATCGGAGCGGCCATCGTGACCATCGTCCGAGTGTGGTGGTCGCATCGCCGCTCGGGGCGCGATGCGGTCCGCCGGAAGGGGAGGACGTGAGCGACCTGCGCACGATCGTCGTGACCGGCGGGGCGGGCTACGTGGGCTCCGTCCTCGTCCCGAAGCTCCTCGACCGGGGATACCGGGTGCGGGTGCTCGATCTGTTCCTGTTCGGCGACGCGCTCCCCGATCATCCCGCGCTCGAGCGGATCAAGGGAGACCTCCGCGACCACACGCTCCTCAGACAGTCCCTGGCGGGCGGCGACGCCGTCATCCATCTGGCCTGCATCTCGAACGACCCGAGCTTCGAGCTCGACCCCGGGCTCAGCAGGGCGATCAATTACGACGCCTTCGAGCCGCTCGTGGCGCTCGCGCGGGCGGCCGGCGTGCGACGCTTCATCTACGCCTCCACCTCCAGCGTCTATGGCGTCAGCAACCACGCCAACGTGACCGAGGAGCACCCCCTTGTCCCGCTGACCGACTACAACCGGTACAAGGGGCTCTGCGAGCCGATCCTCTTTCGCTACCAGGCGCCGGGCTTCACGACCGTCAGCATCCGGCCCGCGACCATCTGCGGCTATTCGCCCCGCCTCCGGCTCGACCTCACGGTCAACATCCTGACCAATCTCGCGGTGAACGCCCGGCGGATCACCATCTTCGGCGGCCAGCAGCAGCGGCCCAATCTCCACATCGAGGACATGGCCGAGCTCTACGTCGAGCTACTGGCGCTCCCGGCGGCGCCGATCGCCGGGCAGGTCTTCAACGCGGGCTACCAGAACCACAGCGTCGCCGACCTCGGCCGGATGGTCCACGACACCGTCCTCCGTGAGCGGCCCGACCTCGCGCCGATCGAGATGACGGCGTCCCCGAGCAGCGACCTCCGCTCCTACCACATCTCGTCGGAGAAGATCGCGCGCCAGCTCGGCTGGCGGCCGCGCCGGACCGTCGAGGATGCGATCCGGGACCTGTGCCGGGCCTTCCGGGCGGGCCTGGCGCCGGACTCCTTGACCGACATCCGGTACTACAACGTCAAGACGATCCAGGCGGCGCGCCTCACATGAGAACCGCGGTCGTCACTGGCGCGGCCGGCTTCATCGGCAGCCACCTGGTGGACCTGCTCCTCGACGAGGGGTTCGCGGTGCGGGCGATCGACAACCTCGCCATCGGCCGTCTCGACAACCTGGCCCACCACGCCCGGACGCCTCACCTCGATCTCGATGAGCAAGATGTGTGCGATGTCCCGGCGGACTCGCCGGTCTTCCGGGGCGCCGACGTCGTCTTCCACCTGGCTGGCATCGGCGACATCGTCCCGTCCATCGAGCGCCCCCTCGACTACCTGCGCGCGAACGTCACCGGCACCCTGGCCGTGCTGGAGGCGGCCCGGCATGCCTCCGTACGAAAGCTGGTCTACGCGGCATCCTCGTCGTGCTACGGGCTCGCCCGCGAGCTGCCCACGACAGAGCAGGCGCCCATTCAGCCCGAGTATCCGTACGCGCTCAGCAAGTGGCTCGGCGAGTGCGCGGTGCTCCACTGGGCGCGGGTGTACGGCCTGCCGGTCTGCTCGCTACGCCTGTTCAACGTGTACGGGCCCCGAGTGCGGACGACCGGGGCCTACGGCGCCGTCTTCGGCGTCTTCCTCGCCCAGAAGCTCCGCGGGCGGCCGTTCACCGTCGTCGGCGACGGAACCCAGACCCGCGACTTCGTCTTCGTCACCGATGTGGCGCGCGCGTTTGTCCTGGCCGCCCGGTCGCCCGGGACCGGCGAGGTGTTCAACGTGGGCGCGGGCGCCCCGCAGAGCGTCAACCGCCTGGTGGAGCTGCTGGGCGGGGACGTCGTTCACCTGCCCGAGCGGCCCGGCGAGCCCCGGACGACCTGGGCGGATATCACCAGGCTCCACCAGGCTACCGGCTGGAAGCCCACGATGGCGTTCGAGGACGGGGTCGCCCTGATGCTGCGCCAGATCGACGCCTGGCGCGACGCCCCGCTGTGGACACCCGAGACGATCCAGGCGGCGACCCAGACGTGGTTTCGCTACCTCGGGTCACCCGCACGCTGACGCGGAGGGCAGGATGCCGACCATGGCTCCAACCTATCTGCACAAGATCAAGAGCGTCGAGGAGCTGGGGCGGATCATCGGTCCGCGTCCCCGCTCGCGGACGGTCATCATGTGTCACGGCGCCTTCGACATCGTTCACCCAGGGCACCTGCGGCACCTGGTGTACGCCAAGGGCAAGGCCGACCGGCTCATCGCCAGCCTCACCGCGGACGCGCACATCCTGAAGGCGGACCACCGCCCGTACATTCCCCAGGAGCTCCGCGCCACCAATCTCGCTGCGCTCGAGATGGTGGACTACGTGATCGTCGACCCGAACCCCACGCCGATTGCCTCCATCCGCCGGCTCCAGCCCGACTTCTTCGCGAAAGGGTACGAGTACTTCGCCCAGGGGATCCCCCCAGAGACCCAGGAGGAGATCGACACCCTCGACGCCTATGGCGGCGAGATGGTGTTCACCCCCGGAGACGTCGTGTACTCCTCCTCCCGCCTGATCGAGACCCACGCACCCAAGCTCCCCGTCGAGAAGCTCCTGGCGCTGATGGAGTCCGAGGGGATCGACTTCGCCGATCTCCGGAAGACCCTGCGCGCGCTGGGCCAGCTCACGGTGCACGTGGTCGGCGACACGATCGTCGACCAGTACACCTACTGCGCGCTCCTGGGAGCGGCGCCCAAGTCGGCCACCTTCAGCGTGAGGCTCGAGCACTCGGATCGCTTCACGGGCGGCGCCGGGATCGTCGCCCGCCACGTCCGGGCCGCGGGGGCGGCGGTCACGTTCTCCACGGTGCTGGGGGACGACGAGCTGCGCGACTTCGCGCTGGGCGAGCTCGGAGAGGGCGGCGTCGCCTGCCGGCCCATCATCGACCGCACGCGGCCCACCACGCGGAAGGAGCGGTTCATCACCGACGGCCACAAGATGCTCCAGGTGGACCACGTCGACAACCGCCCCATCGGGGAACGCGCCATCCGCGCCCTCGGGGACGCGCTGCGGGACACGCCGGCGGAGGTCGTGATCTTCAGTGACTTCCGCCACGGGATCTTCAATCGCCAGACCCTGCCGCGGCTCCGGAATGATATCCCGCCCGCGGTTCTCACGGTGGCGGACAGCCAAGTCGGGAACCGCTGGGGTAACATCCTCGACTTCTCCGACTTCGACCTGCTGACGCCGAACGAGCGTGAGGCCCGCTTCGCCCTCGGCGATCAGGACTCGGTGGTGCGCCCGCTCGCCTCCGAGCTGTTCCGGCAGGCGCGCTGCAAGAACCTCATCCTCAAGCTTGGCGAGCGCGGGATCATCGGCTACCGGAGCCCGGGCCCCATGCCGCGCGAGTTCTTCACCATCGAGAGCTTCGTGCGGACCCTGGTGGACCCCATGGGCGCGGGGGACGCCCTGCTGGCCTACGCCTCGCTCGCCCTCGCGGTTAGCGGCAACATCGTCACCGCCTCGATCCTCGGCTCCATCTCCGCGGCGATCACCTGCGAGCACCAGGGCAACGTCCCCGTCACGCCCGCGGCGGCCGAGGGGGTGCTTGACGCGCTCGAGCGCCGCGCGCGCTACGTATGAGATACCTGGTCGTCGGCTACGGCAACATCGGCCAGAAGCGCAAGGCCGTCCTCGGCGAGCGATGCGTGGCCACGGTGGATCTGTTCAACCAGTTGGCCGACCACCGCTGGCCGCGCGACGTCTCGCCGGCGCGCTATGACGCCGCGATCCTCGCCGTCCCGAACCCGGTCAAGATCGAGCTGACCGAGTACTTCCTCGCTCTGGGCAAGCACGTGCTGATCGAGAAGCCGTTCATCATCGACGGCGCCACCGCCCGGCGGCTCCTCCGGCGGGCGACCCAGCACCGCGCGGTCTGGTACACCTCCTACAACTTCCGCTTCGAGCCACACGTGCTGGCCCTCAAGCAGCACCTGGCCGCCGGGACCCTGGGCCGGCTCTACCGGGCGCGGCTCTTCTACGGCAACGGCACGGCCGGCAACCTCGGCGGGACGTGGCGCGACAGCATCCTCGGTGTGCTGGAGGACATGGCGAGCCACCTGGTGGATCTGACCGGCTACGTGTTCGACCGGTTCGGCGCCGCGTTCCGGGTATGGGACCGCCAGAGCCATGAGCTGAAGGGGCCCGACCACTGCGTCCTGGCGACCGACGACCACTGCATCGTGATCGAGGTGAGCTTCGTCTGCTGGAAGAACGCCTGGCGCATCGAGGTGACCGGCGAGCACGGCGCCCTCGTCATGGACGGGCTGACCAAGTGGGGCGCGAGCGAGCTGACGCTGTACCGGCGCCAGTTCCCGAGCGGCGCGCCCGACGAGGTCCGGCAGGTCGTCCACGGCCCCGATGCGACCTGGGCCGCTGATCTGCGCCACTTCGAGGCGCAGACCGCGGCCGGACAGACCTCGTGCGAAAACGACCTCTGGATCTCGCATGCGTTGACGAGGGCCGCGAGCGCGACCCTCGGAGAGGGAGAGAACGCGTGATCTCCAAACCCACCGGCTTCCTCGGACTGTCCCACCTCGGCCTCATCTCCAGCATCGGCTGGGCGTCGTTCGGCCAGCCCGTGCGGGCGGTGGACACCGACAAGACCCCAGTCGAAAGCCTCAACCGGGGCGAGCTCCCGGTGCACGAGCCGCTGCTGGCCGAGCTCTTCACGCGCCATCGCTCGCAGCTCATGTTCGCGACGGATGCATCCATCCTGTCCGCGTGCCCACTCGTGATCGTGACCCGCGACGTGCCGACCGACCACCAGAACCAAAGCGACCCGTCGGTGATCCTCGACCTCGTCGACGCGGCCCTGCCCCACCTCCGGCAGGGCGTGACGATCGCGCTCATGAGCCAGGTCCCACCGGGGTTCACGCGCCAGCTCAGCGAGCGGATCCGGGCCCAGCGGCCGAACCTCGTCTTCCGCCTCTACTACTGGATCGAGACGCTGGTCTTCGGCAACGCGGTGGAGCGGTTCCTCAGACCCGAGCGCATGATGATCGGCTGCGCCGACCCGACGGCCCCTTTCCCGTCCGAGCTGCACACCGCGCTGCGGCGGTTCGAGTGCCCCATCCTGCCGATGTCCTACGAGAGCGCCGAGCTGACCAAGATCGCGATCAATCTCTACCTCTACGCGGGCGTCACCTACGCCAACACGCTGGCCGACCTGTGCGAGGCCGTCGGCGCGAACTGGGCGGAGATGATGCCGGCGCTCCGGCTCGACCGCCGGATCGGCTCGGCCGCGTACATCCGTCCCGGTCTGGGCGTCGCCGGCGGCAACCTCGAGCGCGACATGATCACCCTGCGCGGGCTCTGCCAGCAGGTCGGCGTCGATGCGGCGTTCATCGAGACGATGCTCCAGTGCAACGGCCAGCGCTACCAGTGGGTGCACCGCAAGCTCGGCGAGCACGTCTTCGCCGAAGTCGCCTATCCCACCCTCGCCGTGTGGGGGCTCGCCTACAAGAAGAACACCCGCTCCACGCGGAACTCGGTGGCCGTGCGGGTGATCGAGGACTTGCGGGAGCGCGCCGACGTGCGCGCCTGGGACCCGGTCGTGACCACCGTCGACCTCGACGTGGCGGCCAAGGTCGTCACGGAGCGGGACGACGCGCTGGCTGAGGCTGACGCCCTCCTGATCCTGACCGATTGGGACGAGTTCGGAACGCTGTCCGGGCCCGCGCTCAAGACCATGCGCCGACCGGTGGTGATCGACTGCGTCGGGGTGGTCGACCAGAGCCGATCCGACCTTACCGGGGTCCAGTACGTGCGGATGGGACAGGCAAGATAGGAGACTCGGAGGGGGGCTTCGCCCCCCTTCCGAACCTCCCCCCAGATCGGATTGCGCCGGCAAAGCCGGCGCTCGGAGCGGCCGGAATTTCGAGCGCGTTAGTGGGAGGGTCAGGTGGACTATATCGAGCGATTTCTCGACGAGACCGCTGCCATCGCGGCCCGGCTTGACCGGGGCGCAATCGGGCGGGTGATGAAGCACCTGCTCGACGTGCGGGATCGCGGCGGCCGGCTCTTCGTGCTGGGCGTGGGGGGCAGCGCCGCCAACGCCGCGCACGCCGTGAACGACTTCCGCACGATCACCGGCATCGAGGCCTATGCCCCGACGGACAACGTGGCCGAGCTGACCGCCCGGATCAACGACGCGGGCTGGGACACGACCTTTTCCGCGTGGCTTCGCACGAGCCGGCTCTCGCCGCGGGATGCGGTCCTGGTGCTCTCCGTCGGCGGCGGCGACGTCGAGCGTGGTGTCAGCGTCAACCTCGTCCGCGCCCTGGAGCTCGCCCGTGCCGTCGGCGCGACCATCCTCGGCCTGGTCGGCCGCACCGGCGGGGTCACGGCACAGGTCGCCGACGCCTGCGTGATCGTGCCCGTGCCGAGCCCCGAGACAGTCACCCCGCACACCGAGGCGTTCCAGTCGGTCCTCTGGCACCTCCTCGTCTCCCACCCGAAGCTCCAGGCCGCCCCGATGCGCTGGGAGAGCTTTCGATGACACGCGCGGTCGTCCTCGGGCACACGGGCTTTGTCGGCCGCGCCCTGGTGGCCGAGCTCGAGCACAACGGCTACGAGGTGATCGGGCACTCGTCGGCGACCCTCGATCTCCGCGAGCCGGCCGAGCTCAGCCGGCTCGACGCCGCGCTGGCGCCCGACGCGATTCTGTTCCACCTGTCGGCCCTCACCGCCGAGAAGGGGCTCACGCTCGACGTGCTCGCCGCCAACCTCGCCATGAGCCTGGGCGTCGCCCGGTACCTGGAAAGCCATGCCGTCCGGAAGTGCATCTACCTCAGCTCCGACGCCGTGTATCCCATGGTCGACGTGCCCGTCACCGAGAGCACGCCGGTGGCGCCCGTGACCCTCTACGCGCTCGCCAAGTACGCCGGCGAGCGGATGCTCGCCCGCGTCGTGGAGACCCGTGGCCTTACCCTCCTGTGCCTCCGTTCGACGGGAGTGTACGGACCCGGGGACACCCACGGCACCTATGGCCCGAACCTCTTCATGCGGAGCATCGGGGCCGAGCGCGTGGTCCGGCTCTTCGGCGACGGGGAGGAGGCCCGGGATCACGTGTTCATCGACGACCTCGCCACGATCGCCGTTCGCCTGGCCGAGACCGATGTCACCGGCGTCTTCAACATCGCCACCGGGCAGAGCCATACCTTCGCGTCGGTCGTCAAGGATCTCGGCGACATCGTGCCGGTCCCGTTCGCCGTGGAGCACCTGCCCCGCAAGGTGCCGATCACCCACCGGCACTTCGACACGTCACGGCTCCGCAGGGCGCTCCCCGGCTTCCGCTTCACCGAGCTGAAGGACGGGCTCCAGACGTCCTGGGAAGGCGCCCGGGCCGCGACGACATGGCGGAGGTGAACCTGCTCGACCTCTACCCGCGAACCCGGCGCCCCATCGCCGAGCGTGCGGCCGCGGCCCCGCGCGAGCGCACCACCGCACGCCGCTTCGGCCCCGAGTACTTCGACGGTGCCCGCACGCAGGGCTACGGCGGCTATCGGTACGATGGCCGCTGGATCCCGGTGGCGCGCCGACTGCGGGACTTCTACGGGCTCGCGCGCGGCGACCGGGTCCTCGACGTCGGCTGCGCGAAGGGCTTCCTCCTCCACGACCTGCGCACCGCCGTTCCCGGCCTCCACGTCGCCGGGCTCGACGTCTCGGCATACGCGGTCTCCAATGCGATCGGCGACGTCCGGCCGTTCGTCCACGTCGGCTCCGCGGTGGCGCTGCCGTATCCCGACGCCGCGTTCGACCTGGTCCTGGCGATCAACGTCATCCACAACCTCGCGCGCGCCGAGTGCGCGGCGGCGATCCGCGAGATCGAGCGGGTGAGCCGCCGGGGCAAGTACGTGCAGGTCGACTCGTTCTTCACCGAGGAGCAGCGGACGAACTTCGAGCGCTGGCAGCTCACCGCGCTGACCTGGTTCGATCCCGAGGGCTGGCGGCGGCTCTTTGCCGACGCGGGCTACACGGGCGACTACTACTGGACCATCACCGAGTAGCCACCGGCCGGGAGGGAACACCATGCAGCTCTTCGTCGACTCGGCGAACCTCATCGAGATCGAGGACGCCCTGGTCCGCGGATTCCCCGCCGGTATCACCACGAACCCGTCGATCCTCGCCCAGGAGCAGAAGGGCGACTTCCGCGAGCACGTCCGCAAGCTGATCGAGCTGCTCGGCCGCTACGGCTACGAGATCCCCCTGTGCGTCGAGGTGTTCACGACCAAGCCCGACGAGATGCTGGCGCAGGCCGAGGACTTCGTTCGCGACTTCGGCCATTACCCCCGGCTCGCCATCAAGGTCCCGATCGGGTGGGACGAGCTGGCGGTGATCCGGGAGCTCCGGCGGCGCCGCATCGCCGTGAACTGCACGTGCTGCATGTCGCTGAACCAGGCCGTCATGGCGGCGGCGGCGGGGGCCGACTACGTGAGCCTCTTCTACGGCCGGATCCGGGACATCGGCTACGACGCCGCTGCCGTCGTTCGCCAGGTCCGAGGACTCTTCCGGGAGCGCGAGGTGCCGACCCGGATCATCGTCGGCAGCATCCGCCACATCGGGGACGTCAACGAGGCGTTCCAGGCCGGCGCCGACATCGTCACCGTGCCCCCCCGGCTCTTCCCCCAGCTCGTGGCCCATCCGAAGACCGACGAGGCCGTCCGCCAGTTCGTCACCGACTTCGAGAGGTGGCGCGCATGAGCGGGCCGGTCGCGCACATCTCGGGGACGGCGCTCCGCTACACGACCGACCTGGGCCCGCTCGAGCGCCTCAAGAACGACCTCGCGCTCGCGGTCCGCCGACGGGTCTTCGAGCTGTTCATGCGCGAATGCCAGCCTCCCCAGTACGCGCGCGTCGCCGACTTTGGCGTGTCGGGCCACCGCTCGCACCCGGCGCACTACTTCTTCGAGGCCCTCTACCCGCATCCCGACCGGATCACCGCGATCGGCCGCGAGGGCGCCCACTGGCTCTCCGAGGCGTTCCCTGGCCTGCGCTATCTCGAGGCCGACCTCCGGGCGATCCCGCTGGCCGACGGGTACTTCGACTACGGGATCTGCAATGCGGTCGTCGAGCACGCCGGCGACCGCGAGCGCCAGCTCGCCCTCGTCCGCGAGGTCTGCCGGGTTTGCCGCTGCGTCATGTTCACGACGCCGAATAAGCGCTTCCCCCTCGAGCTGCACACCTTCCTGCCATTTCTCCACTGGCTGCCCGACCCGACGTACCGGGCCGCGCTCCGCGCCATCGGCCACCCGTCCTTCGCCGACGTCGAGAATCTGAATCTCCTGGACCGCCGGGCATTCCACGCGCTCTTTCCCCCCGAGCGCCGGAACCGGGTCCTCAGGCTCGGCCCGCCGCTGCTGCCCACGACGCTGGTGTGCGTGTCACGAGCCCACCCGGCGACCCCACCGCCCCGCGGCGACGGGTCCACGTCCGCGGACTCGGCTGGCGCCCGGCCGGAACCACCGCTTGATGGGAGAGCGCTTGGAGCGCGGTCACACACCGATCGACCCGGGCCTCGCCTCACGCCGGTCGAGCGCGTCGACCGGCGCGCCGGGCGCGGCGCGCGCTGAGGTGGCGCCGCCGACCGCGGCCGACTTCGATCTGCGGGTCGAATCGCTCCTCGCCTGCCCGCGGTGCCACGGCCGGCTCGCGCTCCGGTCGATCGAGCTCGTGTGCGCAACCTGCGGCGTGCTCGGCCTCATCGAGGACGACATCGTCCGCATCGGCGCGCGGGAGCGCCCCTCGTCCTTCGACGCCACGTACCAGCTGATGCAGCGCGGCAACGAGGGCGAGGGCGTTCGCTGCCTGTGCTACGAGCAGCAGACGCGGTTCCTCGAGCGCGAGCTCGCGCCCGGCATGGTCGTCCTCGACGTGGGCTGCGGGCCCTCCCTCTCGTACACCCCGCCGGCCGGCTCCCTCGTCATCGGGCTCGACCCGTCAATCGAGTCGCTGCGCCAGAACCGCGCCGTCGCGCTGCGCGTCCACGGCACCGCCACCTCGTTGCCGCTGCCGACCCATTCCCTCGATGCCATCCTGTGTTTCTATTCCATCCACCACATGGTCGGGCAGAGCATACGGGACACCCACGCCGCCGTGCTGGCGGCCCTGCGCGAGTTCGCGCGGACGCTCAAGCGCGGCGGGCACCTGTTCATTTTCGAGGTGCGCCCCTGGTGGCCGGTCTGGATCGCCGAGCAGGGGGCGTGGAACATCGCGCGCCGTCTACTGGGTCCCAGGCTCGATATGTACTTCTGGTCGGCGCGCGCGCTCTCCGCGCTCGCCCGGGCGGCATTCCACGGCACCGCGCCCCAGATCATCACCTTTCGCGTTCGACCGCAGACGACCTTCCCGCCCGTATTCAGCCTCCCGTGGCTCACGGTCCCGAGGTTCCTCTACCCGTTCGACGCGACGCTCTATCACGTGATCGCGTAAGACCCGAGTAGCGGCGCTCCCCAAAAATCCCGCGTTCCGATTCGGATCCGTCGTCCGCGTCAACGGCGTGCTCGTCCTCCCGGAAGCGGCGCTGGGTCAGAGGTCGCGCGGGAAAAGCCGGGGGCGGCCACCGATGGCCACCGCCCCGAAGTGCCGTAGGTCCAGGGTTGCGATGGCCGAAGTGCGGAGCCGTTCGGCCATCGCGATGACCACGGCGTCGACGAGGCCAAGGCGAAGCGACCGGTATGTCGCGTTGATCTCGTGGGCCCGGGCGAGGTCCGCCTCGTGCCCCCACTCGATGGTCCACGCCCCTCGAGCGAGGTCGGCGAGGAACACATCCTGGGTCCGCGGGCCCAGCTCTCTGGCGAGCAAGTAGTCGACCTCTGGGAGCACGGCCCAGGGGACGACCCAGGCGGTCGGATCCTCGCGGAACACGGCGCTGAGAGCGCGGTGGTGGTGGTCGTCCGCATCGATCAGCGCGACGATCGCGCCGGTGTCCGCGAGGATCAGGACGAGCGCCCCATACCCTCCAGGAGCTCCTCCGCGCGTTCGCTGAGATCGCCGCGCCCGCTGTGTGCCGCCCCAAGTGTTCTCGGCAAGGCGCGTCGCGCATGTCGGCGGGCGTATTCGGCCACGGCCTCGCGGATAAGGGCGGCCGGTGGCCGCCCTTGCGCCCGGGCCACCGCCTTCAGTCGGCGGTAGTCCACGCTGTCGAGGTACACGGTCGTCTTCGTAATCATGTGGCTACCATATATGGCGCTCACCGGCCCGTCAAGGCCCGGACTCCCCTGTATTCTCGCGGAGTCGACGCCTCAGCGAGACGGCACTTCTCTTCAGGCCCGGGTGACCATCCTACGACGGTGAAGCTCGACCCGACTCCGGCTCTACTCGGGCGGTCGAGACTCGGCGTCGGGGGCGGGACCGATTCGGATGTAGCTGTCGAAGATGAGGCTCCCCGCGGCAACGCGCTCGAATCCGCGCCCCAACAGCGCGGCGTTGTCCGACTCCCAGGGGTGGTACGCGGCCGGCGGCGGCATTGTCGCGCGGCCAATCATGGTCGCTCCTTCCGTGACCACGAGGGTGTCCCCGGCCCGCGTCAGCGTGACCACGGCCGGGAGGGTCGTCGCCGAGACCGGGAAGTTCCATCCGACCGGCGTGCCGTCCCCTCGCCGCCGCACCTGGAGCGCGACCCCGTGCGGCGAGAGGATGATCCGCGGCTCCCGCGCAGAGACACCGAAGATCTCGTGTGGCCCCGGCGGCAGCCCGGTCAGGCTGAACTGAAACCGAAACTCGCCGCCGTCCGGACGACCGAGCAGCGGGTTCGGTCGCGCCTGGCCGTCCTTCCACACCACCAGACTCGCCCGGTTCGTGTACCGGGTCATCGGGTTGCGCCTGAAGTGCAGGATGTCGAAGGCGATGTCCTGCAGGGGGAAGCCCTGCCAGTCAGACCCGCGGATGCGGCTCGGTGAAAACGCCACGAACAACGCTCGCGGCCCGTGTTGCTCCCGGATCTTGGCCAGCGCCCGGTCGAAGGAGAACACCATCGCATTGTCCCGCCGGACGCCATCGAGGACCTGCACGGTGACCGCGGCGTTGAGAGCGACGCCCGCGCTCAGGGCGAGGATCGACAGCCGGCGCCGCAGGCCGGACCGGCCGACCTCACCGGCACCCAGCACGGCCATGAGCGCCAGCACCACGAAGACTCCCGTCACGTAGTGATGCCGGAAGGCCACGACGTTGTAACCGTTGGCCCGGCCCAGCGCGATGTTGAAGGAGACCAGCAGCCCTGATGCGACGACCAGGACGACCCGGATGTCGAGCACACTGCGCCACCCGGCCCCGAGCGCCATGGCCAGCGGAACGGCGAGCAGGCCCGTCCGCCAGTCGGCCCAGGTGCCGGCGGCGAGCAGCGCGACGCCGACCACTGGCCAGGCGCCGCCGGCGTGTCGGAGGATCTTCGGTTCCGCTCTCGCGTCCTCGCCACGCGTCGCGCTTCTCGGATTCGTCGGCTCGGCTCGCTCGTCGCTTCGCCTCGCACTGTCACGCATCGAGGTCTTCTCGGCCGCCCGGCGAGCGTGCGCGCCCGTGACGGCCCTTGCGAGAACGGCCAGGCCCGCGAGCATGAGTCCGAGCGCCAGGTCAAGCCGCCACTGGAGACGCCGCAGCGCCCCGAGATCCCAGTACGGCAAGTTCCCCCGATGCCAGATCCCGGGCAGGTGCCCGGTCAGGAACACCTGGGCGTCCATAGCCAGCGCCTCTGCACCAAAGCCAACGGCTCGGAGCACGCGGCCATCTCGCACCAGCACATCGAGGGTCGAGCTCACCGCCTGCATCGCCCCGGGGCGCGTGTTCGACTGCGTCGCGGGCGAGAGTCTCACCGAGGCGAGCACGAGAGCCAGGACGAGCACGACGCCGGCGAGCACGGCCAGGGGCCCGCCCGCGGCCCGGATGCTCGGCCCCCGCCGCCGGATCGACACTGCGGCTGCCGCGAGCGGAAGCGCGACCGTGAGCAGGAGGAAGGCGTCATAGAGCAGCGTGGCCAGAGTGAGCAGGGCGGCGCTCCCCGCGGGGAGCCACACCCGCCCGGTCCGGAGATACCTGAGAAAGCCCAGCAGGCCCACTTCGGCCAGGAGCAGTGACAGCAGCATGAACGTGTACACGGGGAGGTTCACGGTGTCGCCCTGCCCGCCGTAGACCGTAAAGAGCAACGCCGCCAGCGCGGCCAGCGTGCGGTCCCCGCACAGCTCGATCGCCAGCACATACAGCACGACGGCGACGCCGACGTGGACCAGCAGGTGCGTGGCGTAGTAGAGCGCACTCGCGTCCTGGAAGAGTCGCGCCAGCCCCCACGTCACCGGCATCGACAGGACCCGGAAGTACATCGTGTCGTCGCTGAAGCCATCGAAGCCGATCCGGTAGTGCACGAGGCGCCAGAACAGGTCGCCCCCGAACTGCGGCGCCTTGGCCAGCAGCATGATGACGTGGTGGTCCCAGAGCCGGAGCGGATTGCCGAAGGACGGAAGGTAGACGGTCATGGCCGCCGCAACGATTGCCCCGATGTGCGCGAGCGTGATCCAGCCGACACCGTCCACTGGCTGGTCCGGGGACCCGGTCCGCTCCGCATTCGGGCTCCACGCACGGAACATCATCCGCAACGACGCCACGACGCGACCCGGGCGCGGACCAGCTCCGGCTTGGCTCACGCGCTCGTCACAATCGGAGGTTGGGGCGAGACCGACCGACACCGACCACGCGTCTCTTGAACCCCGCGTTGCAAACGTGAGCGGCGCATGAAGCCGGGGGGACACCATTGTCACCATCGCCTTGCTCCACTCTGCGTCGCACGGCCCTTCGTTATGCCGTTATGCAACCAAAGGGTTGAGGCCACGCGTGATCTCGCGACGGTCGTCTCGATCAGGCCGTTCCCCAACCAGTTCGTGGCGCCGTATCCCCTGGCGACACCCCCCGGGTCACCGTTCGGTGCCCGGCCAGTCGCCGCCGGCCTTCGGTCAGGACCGCCGGAGCTCGAGGACGAGCGTCACGAGCGCCCGACCGACATCGACGCAGTTGCGCAGCCGGAACGCCTTGGAGCCACCCGCGGCGCGCGGCGCGATGGGGGTACCGACCTCCACGTAGGTGTGCCCCCCCCGGAGGAGCTTGACGAGCGCCTCGGCCTGATACGCGAAGGAGTCCGTCCGGATAGTGATGCTGCGAACGAGAGCTGTCCGGTGCAGCACCGTGCCGTTGTAGTAGCGGAGCCGCAGCCCGAAGAGCGCGTTCAGCAGGCTCACGAAGAGCGCGGACGCCGCGCGCCGGCTCCATGAGCGCACCGTCGGGTTGGAGATGTAGTTGACAATGACGTCGGCGGCCCCGGCTCTCGACAGCACCGCGTGAAGCTGCTCGTCGGAGCCCTCGTTATCACCGGGGAACATGAGCACGTATTCGAACCGGGCACGCCGGACACCGGCCTTGTACGCGAAGCCTAGATTCCGGGGGTGTTCGTGGTGCACCACTAGCACATGGGGATCGGCCGCGGCGCATCGCTCGGCCACCTCGGCGGTCGAGTCCGTGCTCCCGTCGTTGACCACGATGATCTCGTGGTCGGAGAAGTACCGCGTGGCGACCGAGCCGCACCGAGCCACGGCGGCCGCCAGGTTCGCCTCCTCGTCGAGCGCGGGAACGATGATCGAGATGCCAGGCTTCACGGAGCCGAGGTCATCGTTGGCAATCTATTGATCACTATAGCCCGAGACGGCACCGGCGCCGGGTATCACGTTCCCCCCCCCCCAACACCCTGCGCGCCTCCGGGGAGAATTGGATTGATCCGGCGATCTCCGCCCCCCCTGCTGGCGGGCCCGCCCGGATCCTTCCAAGGGCTCGGCTCGATCCATTCGGGCCTCGCCTCGCGCCGCGCTCGGCGGCTTCGCCTGATCTCGGAATCGGAGGCTCGGCTGGCCTTCGGCTGCACCTCGCACTGCCGGCTCGCGGCCGGCGCTCAGCTCGAACTATTCGGGCCTCGCCTCGCAACGCGCTCGCTTCGGGCTCGCGGCCGGCGCTCAGCTCGAACTATTCGGGCCTCGCCTCGCGCCGCGCTCGCTTCGGGCTCGCGGCCGGCGCTCAGCTCGAACTGCGGGCTGGGCCGCGCACTGCAGTCCCGGCGTATAATGGCCGTGCGCCAGAGAGGGTTGGACGGTCGCCGGTCGCGGTGACGCGGCGGGAGGAAAGTCCGGGCTCCACAGGGCAGGGTGCTGGCTAACCGCCAGGGCGGGTGACCGCACGGAAAGTGCCACAGAAAGCAGACCGCCGTTCTTCGGAACGGTAAGGGTGAAACGGTGAGGTAAGAGCTCACCAGCGGCGCGGGTGACCACGCCGGCTCGGCAAACCCCACCCGGAGCAAGGCCCAATAGGAGAGCAATCGGGTAGCCCGCCCGGGCTCTCGGGTTGGCCGCTGGAGACGCCGGGCAACCGGCGCCCTAGATAAATGATCGTCGCCCGGTCCACCAGGACCGGAGACAGAACCCGGCTTACAGGCCCTCTCTGGCGCTTTCCTTCCTTTCCAGGTACTTCTGAGGCGAGTCGACCTCCGCTCTCGCCAGGACACATAAGCCCAGCACAGAACTCCGGCTGCCTCTGAGGCCGGCAGATGAGCCCCGGGACCGAGGCCCTGCGGCGCACAGACAACCCTGTTCGACGAGCCGTAGCCAGGGCGCGCTGTGCCGCGCTCCGGGGCGATCAGGCCGGCCCCGACCCTCGCCCTACACCTCGGGCACCGGCAAGACGCGATGTGAAATCACAGCTGTGCACGGCCGAAAGTCCAGCGGCGCGCGTCGTGCCCGACGAGGACATGCTCCCCTATTGCCTCTACCTCGGGCTTCTGGCACTGTTCCTGTCGAGATGCGACGCCGAGATCCGTTCGCCGAGCCGCCCCGACGGCGGTGCCGCTCGTGTGGGGCGACCTGCCCGGGCGGGTGGCGCTGGTGTAGCGGACGTCCCGCCCCGGCGCCGTGGGCGACCAGCTCGCCACATTCGCCGGACTTACTGCACCTGTGTGCCCGCCATGCTCGCCCGCCCGAGGTGCCGCTGCGTTTCCTCTTGTGGGGTCTGATCCCCGCGACTCCAGACCGCAATTGAAGTGTCTAAAGATATATGCGGACATATCTGCTATTCTGCCTTGCATTGTGGGTGAGGGGCGAGTATGCTGGAGGATCGACGGGTCCATTGAGCGTATGGAGGGGGAGGAACGACGAGGATGACGGCCGTTCAGCGAGCAGTCAACGCCGAGATCGCGCGACAGCTTCGTGCACATGTGCGGGCGGGCAAGGATGTCCGAGCCTTCCGCCTCGTGTGCCCCGACAACGTCTGCGCGGCGCCGGCATCGCAGGCGAAAGCCACGGCGATCGATGCGTCGCTGATGCGGCGGATCGCCCGGCTCCGCGACGACATCACGGCGCTGGCCGCGAAAGTCGAGGGGCCGAAGGGGGAGCCCACGGTCCCCGAGCTGGTGGACGAGCGTTCACGCCTTGGTGCCGAGCGGCCACTCGTCGTTGAGGAAGCGCGGCGATTCCGCGAGAAGGCCTCGAAGCCCAGCCTGCTCGAGCGCGCCTCGGGCGTGAGGTCAGCCGGGCAGTCCGAGTCGGCCAAGTGGGCCAAGGAGATGGCGGTCCGTCGCGACCAGCGGGCGGCCGAGATCGATCGGCGTTTGGCCGAGATCGACGACAGGCTCCAGGCCAAGGCGGCCAAGCTGCGAGTCCCGGACCGGGCGCTCAGCGCGACCGAGCGAGCCCAGCTCCAGGCCCTTCAGCGGCGCCTCAAGGCGGCCGAGCTGGCGAGTGGACGCCTGAAGGCGGCGATCGAGGCGTCCTCGAACACGCTGGTCCGTAGAGAACGGCAGGCACGGCGGGCGCTGATCGATGCCGAGATCGATGCCTATCGGAAGAAGATCGAGGCGCTCACCGGCGGGGAGGCGGCGTGATGGAGCGGGGAATGCCGACGCTGACGATCCAGCACGATGGGGACCGCCTCGACATCGATTTCTCCGCCCTCGGCCTCTACGTCGATGCCGCGGTTGCCGCGACCGTGTCGGTCGTGCATGCGATTGCGGGGGCGCAGCGCGCGACGCGGGAGCTGGCCTCTCCGCGGTGTCAGCTGCCGGACAGGTGGCGGATGGAACTCACGGAGTACGAGCGCCAGATCCTCGCCGGGCTGGCCGACGTCCGGCACTATCAGCGGCTGGCCGCGGAAGCGGAAGCACGACGCCAACTTGACGCCGAAGCGCGTCAGGCGGCCGCGGCCCAGGAGGCCGCCGTTCAGGCGGGCCGGATCGAGCAGACGGCCCGCGACCGACAAGCCCAGCAGGACGCCGTCCGGCTCCGGCGGGAGGAGGTCGCGGTCCGGACCGAGGCGATCTTGAGGGAGCGAGGGTGCGGCCAGGCCTGACCGTTCGAGCAGTACGCGCCCCGGGCCCGCGGCCGACCAGGCCACCGGAGCTCCGGTCCTGTCTGGGATGCGAGCGGCCGTCCGAAGATCAGATCTGTGCCTCGTGCGTCGAGAGGTACCTCACTCGCCCCATGCAGCGAGCGATGCGGCGGCCTCGGCAGCGTGATGCCATGCTGGGGCGGCTGAGATGGCTCTGCCGAACGAAGGGACTCGACTTGCGCACCGCGGTCGAGTGAAGCGGATGGGTCTGAAGGATCCGGCGCCCGAGACCGTGGTCGAGCTGCTGGTGCTATGGGCGACCACGGCGCCGCCCCCGGATCCGGCACGACCACGTGGCGGCGTCCTGGGCAACAGGCGGCTGCTGGAGCGGGCGAGCCGGCCGCCGATCGAGATCGACCTGCGGGATACCTAAGAACATGCCCGCCGGTGTCGAGGCCGGGCGCGTGACGGCGCGCGCGGTTCAGAGCCGGCCGGCGGGCAGCTGTTAAACGCCCCCGGGTGGCGATCCAGGGTCGCCCGTGGCGCGCCCCGCGAGCGTGACCCAGCCCAGCGGCATCTCTTTGCTGACGGCGTCGGCGCGGACGCGTGCTTCTATCCTTGAAGAGCACACTTCTTGACGATGACGCTCCCGAGGGTCTTGCCCGACACTTCGCCGATCGCAGCGAGCCGCTCATTCTTGGCCAATCGTGCAAGCCGCGGCGTGTCCGCCTTGTCGAAATAGCAGTGAACTGATAGGAAGGGGTTCTCAGTCTCGAAAGATACGAACGGGGTCTCGAACACGTCCTTGCTGATCGCTCGGATGGTTCCGGAGACCTCGACGACTTGCCCCTTGTACCTCTGATCCGCCGCGACCTCATTGGCATCGTAGGCCGCGAACAGTGCGCTGGCCGTAATCCTCGCTGGTCGCCTCTCCATTTTTTCCGCTCGTGGCGCCTGTTCCGGCCTGGCCGGCTGCTCCGGCGTGGCCGGTGCTGGCGTCGTCGTCTGTCGCTCCTGGGAGGGGCCCGATGAAGGCCCCGGCGACATCGCGATGGCGCCGATGAACAGGACGAGAAACGCGCCTCCCAGGATCAGGAGGGCGTTCTTCCTTGACGGGAGTCTGACAAGCCTCGGTTTCACCAGGGCAACCAGCAAGGCGAGCAGCGCCAGCAGGCTCAAAACGAAAAGAAGCACGCTCATGCGCCACCTCCACGGGACGTCATTCCCTCACGCCTCCGGCCAGTTGTCGTGCGCGACGAGGATTCTGTTGATCGTCTCCAGGGATCCGCGGCTGACACTCAGCCGAAATCGCGCCAGGCTGCGCCACTCCATCTTGTTGCTGAGGGCCGCCTCGAGGTGCGCCCGGTACGCCCCGGCCTCAAACTCAAGTCCTCCGCCATGTCGCTGGAACTCGCCTATCAGGCTTACCGCCTGATACGCCGGAACGGGAAACTGGGTGGCGTAGCGCCTCCCCTGGTCGGATGCGAGCCGGTCGACGACGGCAATGAAGCCCAAGGGGCCACCGCACCCCTCGAGGCTCAGACGCAGGTTGTTGACGACCACCGGCCTCGCCCCACGATTGAAGAGCACCAGCGGTAGCTGGATGACGACCAAGTCGCACTTCGACCCTCGGGCGGCGAACGATCGCGGCCCTGCCACGACCACCTTTCCGGGCTTCCAGTTCAACCACCAGAAGCTCAGCACCGTAAACACCAACGCCAGGACGCTGACGACAAGCGCGAGGAGGCTGATGGGCAACGCTGAGGTCACCGGATATGAACTCCCGGGCTCGCGCGCCTCGACACCCGCGTCCCGTTCGAGACGTCACCCACAACGGCAGGCATCGAGGCTCGCGTCTATGATGGCGTCTAGCTTCGCCAAGTCAAAATCGAGGCTCGCCATCGGATGCCAGAGATGACCGCCGCCACCACGGCGCTCAACGTAGATCGCGTCCTCAGTGATCGTCCTTCTTCTCGCCGCTCTCCACTCTGCGATGCGCATAGACTCACACTGCGTGACGAGATCAGGCGGTAGCCCTTCGTTGAAATCAGGCTCCTCTGCGCGAAGAATCTCCACAATTTCAGCGTCCGACTTCAACGACTCCTCCGTGTCGGCCACGACGTCCTGTTGTAGCAAGAGGGCCGAGTGAGCGGCCGGATGGCGCACGCTCCCGATTCGGGCGATCCAGTCCCGATCGTCTAACGCACGCGCCGCAAGAGCCCGCGCGCCCGCCCTGAGTGCCTTCACAAACTCGCCGTCATCCAGCCCGCAGCGGTTCTCGTCGAAGCCGAGCGAGAGGCGGACGTTTGCGGCGCGGGCAAGGGTGTCAAGCATACCCCAGATGTGGAAGTAGAATGCCATCAGATGGTAGTTGAGTAGCGTCCGGAAGGCACGCGCTGCACCTCGCCGGAGGCGGTGGTCATCTTGGATGCTGTAGAACCTGCCAGCGTCTCGCGCGTGCAGAATGAACGGGTATCGATTGCAGAGGGCGGAGCGCAAGAGTTCCGACAGTCGCGCATCGGTAAATGCCGGTGCCATCCTCAGAAACCACTCCGAAAACTGCCGGGCCTTCTGATGCGTACGCGGATATAGAATGTCCAGCGGCATCCAAGTAGGCGCCGGCAGTGCGGTGCAGGGCAAATCGTGCCCCCGGGCGCACACTTCGACGAAGTCCGGGAACTCATCGGGTGGGAGTACGTTGAATCGGTGGTGCTGACGGAGCAGGTGTCGACTATCCAAGAGACTCGGGATCCCAGTCAGCACAGCGTCTGCCTTCAAGTGGTCGGCAAGTCGAAGGAGACGAAGTCCGCGACAGTCTCCTTCGGCGCCACGCTCGATAGGCCCCCGGGCGCTTTGGGGAACGCGTTGGCTGAGGGTGAACGGTGGAACGGCGTCCTCATCATGGACCAGGGTAAGTCGGACCAGCGCCTCCTCCGCCGCGTGCCGCTGGTTCTCGCTGGCAAGGTACGCGGGGAGAACGATCTCGATGCGCAAAGGCGGGTCAAGCCTCTCCAGGTCGCGCACCAGGTAAAGAGCGCCGCTGAGCCGATACTGCAGGAGATCTTCGAGGCAGTAGGGGTCCAGCGCAACTCGGTAGTGGCGAGTCGGAGCAACCATCATGTGATCGATGACCCTCCCAGGCGGACAGCCGCCCATCGACGGCTCACTCCAAAAGCTAGCGCGATCGGGAGCACGCTGACAAGGGGGGCGCTCATAGCACCGCCACCTCCAGCGGATTACACTGGACGAACAACAACCGCCCTCAGGCTGACGTCCGAGGGCGGTTTCTGCGGTTGGCGGCGCCATAGCGTCGTGAGCCATGGCGCAGCGAAGGAGACGACCCGGATGCATGATAGCACCGCCGCAAACCGGCACCCACGTTCGATCTCCCCCTCGGCCCCGGTGATCAGGCGGCGGGGCACGTCAACGGCCTCGCTTGAGGCAGTCGTGACCTCTCCGCGGCGAGCGTCTCCGGACGACCGGCGGCGAGCGCATGGGCTCCGGAACCGCCGTCTCGTCCGTACTGTTAGCAGCGCCATTCTCGATCAGCATTTCACCGGGGTGTCGGAGTCCTGGGCCAGGGCCGGGTTGATGGCGAGGCTGAGGATGCTCGAGCCGGTCGGCCGATGTCTCCCGTGGCCCTTCGCCGTTCCGGCTGGGCCGGACGTCGAGCAGGTGCTCGGTGCGCTCGCCGCCTCGAACCTGCCAGCGCTTCGGCTCGGGCAGCGGCTGCGGCGGTTGGGACTCTCGAAGGCCCAGGCCGCGGTGATCGTGCGCGCACTCCGGGCAGTGCACCGGGAGCTCGCCCGCACGCTCGTGCCCCACGGCGAGGACGGGGCGCCGAGGCAGGGGGCGAGCCGTCGGCTGGTGGTCCTGTACGAGGGGCTGAGCGTGGTGTTTCGTGGTGCTGGCGTCGTGACGACCAAGGACCTCGCCGATCGCCTCCTGGAGATGGGTCGTGGCTTCGAGGCGAGACTGGTAGCCGTCCTGGTCGCTGCTGGGAACGATGCGGCCGAGGCGAGGGCGGCCGTGAGGCGGGTGGCGGACCGCGCGCGCCGACGCCGGGCCGATGTGGCGCGGCTCATCCTGGAGGAGCTGACCACCGCCGACGTTCGCCGCCTGCTGTAAGGGGGTACGAACCTCTCGGAAAAGCGCGAGGTTCGACCCTTGTAGGGACCGCCGGCCGCTGTCACGCTGCTTGCGTGGAGATCGATCCGGACTACCGGCTCTTGCTGGTTCGCGCGGGCTCGCTGCGCGCCTCGATCGCCAGACTCCGCGACCAGGTCATCGATCCCGCCGATCCGCTCGCGGCCCGAGAGGCCGCCGGCCTACGCCTCAGGCGCCAGGAGGGGCAGCTCGCGAGGACGATCGAGGCGATCGATGCGGCCCGACGCCGGGACCCGACTTTACCGTACCCGTACAGCGAGGACACTCCCTCGTTGGCCGTGCTGCGGTTGCGGCTGCGAGCGCTCTTTACCGAGATGGGACGGGACGTCGCCCATGGACGCCCGACGGGGCGGCGCGAGTCCGAGGCGAGGCGGCTCATCCGCCAGATCCGCACGGAAGAGGACCAGCTCGCCCTGTCCTGACCTCGGCCAGGGACAGGCAGCGGCGCGCATCGGGAGGATCTGTGAGAACGTACGCCACCGTCCCGACCTCGCACTGGCACCGGGGCACCCATCAGGGAGTTCCGATAGCTCAGCGGGGACACGAAGGCGGTCTGGTGGTACCTGCGAACGTGCCAGGCAGCGAACATGACGGGCATCTTCCCGATCACGGTCTCAACGGTGTGCGGGGAGGGCGGCCATACCGAGGAGGTCGTCAGGCGCGCCCTGGTCGAGCTGCAGCAGGCCGAACTCGTGTACTACGACGCCGACCTGGAGATGGTGTTCGTTCCGAAAATCCCCGAGGAGGAGCTCATCGGCCTGACGACCGACGACAGCCGCTGGCGCGCTCTGGTGAAGATGCTGCGCCTGATCGACCTCGAAGCGCCCAACCTCGTTCGGATGTTCCTCGAGCGCTTCTCAGGGCGGTTCTTCTTGAAGGACTTGAAAAACGAGAACTTCGGCAGGGGGCGTCGGGGGGGCGTCGGGGGGGCGTCGACCCCCCTATGATCCTGTTCCTGTTCCTGCTCCTGATTCTGATTTAGGAGAGGGGGGTGCGGGGGGGAGAGGAAGAGCTTCCCACAGGCGGGGCGCGCGTCCCCCGGCGGCCCGCCTGGACAGCAACGCCGCGTGGCCGAGCGCGGACGCCCTGGCTTCCCTCTACAACCGACTGGCGCCGATCGGGCACCCGAAGGTTGAGCTACTGGACGACGACCTGCGGCGCCGGGCCGAGGATTACCTGTCGGAGTTCCCGGACCACGAGTTCTGGGAGCGAGCGTTCGGCTCGGTTGCACGCTCGGCGCTGCTCCGTGGCGAACGCCCATCACCGGGACACGCTGGTTTCAGGGGCGACTTCGCATTCTTCCTGCGCCGCGGGAGGGATGGCCTTCCAAACGCGAGGAAAGCGGCCGACGGGCAATACGACGACCGGGAGCGCGACGGCCACGGGCCCGTGGATCTGACCACGAAGCGCGCCTACGCCACGTGGGCCAACGGACCGGTCGGAGAGGTGGAACGGTGAGGCCGGACGAACGTCAGGCGATCGAAGCGTTCACGCGAGAGTTCCGGTGCCCTCGCCACGACGGGAAGCCGGTGCCGTGCTGGCGGCCCCGTCGTGACGACTGGGACAAGCGACCGTCGAAGCTCTACGTCCCAGGGCCACATGGGCGGTCGGTCGAATGCCCGATCTGGGAAACGGACCGGTGCGAGCCGGGCACTCGATACGCCGCCGAGCTGCGGGAGTACGAGGATGAGATCTGGCTCGACGAAGGGCAGCGCATGGGCATCCGCAAGTCCCATCTCGAGGCCAGCTTCGCGACGTCGGACGAGACGCCTACCCTCGGCCGCGCCCGGAAGTATGTCGACGAGGAGGCCCCGCAAGGAATCTGCTTGGTCCTGTTCGGCGGTCCTGGAGCCGGGAAGACCTGGGGCGCGGTGTGTGCGCTTCGGGAGTGGGCCGCGCGGACCCGGGACACCTACGGGCCGAGGATCCTGGACTTCAGCCAGCTCTGTCGCGAGATCCACGCGTTCGCAACCCAGGCTGGCGCGATGGAACTGGCCCGGCGGCCGCGGCTGATCGTGTTCGACGAGTTCGGTGCCGACGCGATGCTCAGGGTCCACGAGCCCATCACGGAGCTCCTCCACGCGCGCGAGGCGGACAGGCTGCCCACGATCCTCACGACCAACATGAGCGTCTCGCAGTTCGAGACCAGCCTGAAGGACGCCACGGTCGACCGGTTGCGAGGTCCCTGGGGGGCGTACTTCCAGTGCGGCGGCCAGAGCCTGCGACGAGCCCGGAGGGCCCCGGGGGCGCCACGATGACGTTCCTCACGCTCTTCACCGAGGCCATGCGCGACCTGACCCGCGAGGTCTCGGCCGAGGAGCGCCAGGCGCTGCTCGAGTTCGCCCGGGACCTCGACGTCCTCGCCGCCGAGCACCCGGGACGCGCACGCTGGAAGTTCCGGAGCTGGCTCGATGCCGGCCTGGTAGAGCTGATCGAGACGGCGCCGCCGCCCGTCGCCCGGGAGGCCCTCTATAGGCTTCGAGCTCAGCTCGCGCGTTGGCAGGCGCCGTGACCCCGAGCTCGGCCTGCCTGGTCGGTGGAAAGCACACACCCGGGTCGCCATGGGAAGCCGAGTGCGCGGGCGTTGCTCCTGGGGGAGATCGGGCGGCGGCCGGGGGCGGCCGGGTGACCGAGCCCCGTTCTGGCCTCGATGTCCCGGTGTTCCTCGCCGGCGTCCGCGCCCTGAAGCTCGAGCTCCGGGTGCGCCCCGGGAAGGGCCGCCGAGCGGGATCGGCGGCGCCTGGCGATCGCGGTCGGGGAGGCGTGGCTCCGGGCCGGCGGGTCGGTCCATGCGGTCCCTTGGCTGGAAGCCCAGGTCTACGCCAACGCTACCGGCCTGCTGTGCGACGAGCTCGATGAGGAGGCCCGTGTCGCCGCCGAGCCGCGGGCCAGAGGGTTCGACGTCTTGAAAGTCTTCATGTCGCCCGATGGCGACGACCGCCCCGGGCCGGTAGCCGCCCGGGTGCTCGAGATCCTACGGGAGGAATCGCATGGAGCGACCGTACCTGAAGACCGCCGAGAAGCTGAACGAGCTGTTGACGGCCGCCGGGCTGGCCGAGCTGCTCGGGGTCTCGAAGCCAACCCTCAGGGCGTGGCACGACCGCGGGCTGCCGTACGTGCGGCTCGGCGGCCGGACGTTCTACCACGAGGCGTCCGTGGCGGCCTGGATCACCAGCCGGCAAGAGTCCAGAGAGGCCACCTGGACAGCGTGAGATCGGCACCAGACAGTACGAACTCAGCTCTAGAAGCCCAGGATCTGCCCGAGCCATGAGCGCCCCATACGTTCCCCCGGGGGAGCCGGTCGAGGCCGGCCTGGCCCGCATCGAGCGGGCAGTGCTGGCGCTGGGCGACCTGCTGGCCCGGCAAGGCGTCATCCGTCGGGAAGAGTGGGTCTGGCAGCGGGCCTCGGGGCCTTCACGCGAAGCTGCCCGGACTCAAGTCCAGGGCTTGGGTTCAGGCCGGGCGCCGCTGGGAGGCCCCGCAGAAAGGACATCCGATGAGTGAAGTCGGCAGCCGGAAGAAGCCCTTCGCCGTGGTCAACCGGGGCTACGAGGGGCTGTTCCGCGAGGCCTTGAAGGGCGTGGAGCGCGAGGTCTCAGACAAGGAGCGTGCGGAGCTGCTCGCGCTCGCCGAGGAGCTCGACGGCATCGCGGGCGCTGATCCCGGGCGCGCGCGCCGGCTGTACCGGTTCTGGCTCGATACCGGCCTGGCGGCGATCGCCGAGAGCGCGCCGTCCCGCATCGCGGCAGGGGCGCTGGCGATCCTCCGGGCCGAGATCGAGCGCCGGCGGCGGGCGTTGGAGGGCGCGCTCCAGGTGCGCCCTGCCACGCTGCCTGGCGATCAGGCGTCGACCAACACCCACCCCCCCCCACCCTGGTGGCCGAGATCGTGGCTCCAGGAGCTCGGCGTTGGTTCCGACACCGAACGCGGGGCCGACGGTGGCCGTGAAGATGTCGGAAACGACGACGAACGAGGCGGGGACCGGGACCACGAGCTCGGTGTCTGAACCGACGCCGACCTGGGCGGCGGCCGGATGTCCCGTTTGTCCGGTTGGCTGGGGATGAGCGGGCAGGCGATCACACCGAAGCCGACGTCGCTGCCGGGGACGCGTCGCCCGAGGTTCGGGGGCAAGGCCCGCGAGGTGTTCATCAAGGCCCTCGAGGGGGGCGCGAACCAGGTTGTCGCGGCGCGCATCGCCGGGACGACGGATCGGACGGTCCGGCGGACGCTCGACCGGTCGCCGGCGTTTCGCGCCGCGGTCGAAAAAGCGCAAGAAGTCTTGGTCGGAAAGGCGAGGGTCGCCCTGGCGGCCTTGGCCCTCCAGGAGCGCAACCTGGGGGCGTTGAAGCTGCTGCTCGTGAACTTGGCGGGGTGGACTGGCGAATCCACGCGGGCGAGGGTCGAGCACGGCGGCTCGATCCGGCACGAGTACTCGGCCACGCTCGAGGCGCTCACTGACGACGAACTCCGTCAGCTGCATGCGATCCGAGCGCGCCTCGCGGCCGGCCCCGCCGCGCTGCCCCCGGGAGAAGTCGTCGACGCGGAGCTCGACCAGGGCGGGGGCCCGGAGGCATGAGCGAGACCCTGCCCGGCGAGCGACCATGTATCGCATGTGGAGGTCCCCCCGGCCGCCCGCTGTGCTCGACCTGTTGGTTGCAGCTGCCGAAGGAGGTCCGGGTCGCCCTCGGGAATGCGGCCACCCAGCGGGAGCGGTCGCTGATCTGGCAGCAGCTGCGCCGGCAGCTGGTGCTCGGTGGGACCGTGAGAGCCTTCCAGCTCGAGGAGGCGTCGTGACGATGCGCAGGCGAATCGGTCCGGAAGAGCCCTCGCGGTCGGCGCCGCTGCGCACGCCGGTGATCGACGGCCTGTCGCTCGGAGACCGCGATCGGCTGCTGGCCCTGAGGAAGTGTGTGCGCTGCCAGCAGACGGCCAAGCCGGGGTCGGTGCTGTGCCGGCCGTGTCAGCGGCTGGCCGAGGGGCGGCCCGCGTGATCTTCGGCGGGAGCGGCGCCGCCGAGATCGAGCTCGAGCCGGTCACCCTCGAGGTCGGGGTGCCCCTCGTGCCGGTCGAGGTCTGCTGGATCGAGGACGAGGCGTTCTGGCCGGGAGGCAGTGAAGATCGACGCCCGGAGGCACGTCTCACCAACGAAGTGATGGCGGGCGCAGCGCCATGGGGCGCCCTCGTCGCCACTACGAGGATCCCGGGCGCCCGCCGTCCACTCCTCCCCCAGCCGGGTGAGCCGGATGGCTCCCTCAACCGCCAGGAACCCGAGCAGCGTACGCCGAAGCGTGAATCCCCTCTTGACGTCCGTGCGCGTTCTGCCGACAATCCCTCCCCACTCTGGTACGCAGGCCGCGCAGCGAGGTGGAGAACGAAGCTCTCGACGGCGATCGCCGAGTTCGTCCGGCACACCGAGCTCGAGAAGTCGCGGGCGACGGCGGCGGCCTACGGCAGCGACCTGTCGTTGATGGCCAGGATGTCCGGCAGGGACACCGTGCTCGCGTTCATGCCGGAGTTGGTGCAGCGGTACCTCACAGACCTCAGCGAGCAGGGACGCAAGATGTCGACCCTGCACCGCAAGACCGCCGCGCTCAGGGAGTTCGCCCGGTGGGGAGTGCGGCGTGGGCTCTGGACCGAGGACCCGACGCGCGAGATGCCCCGGATCCGGCGCCCGCAGACGCTCCCGCGCCCGTTCGACGTCTTCGAGATCTCAAAGCTCATGAGCCTCGAGCTGCCATCGAGGGAGCGGGTTGTCCGGGCGCTCTTGTACTACACCGGGATCAGGGTCTCGCCCCTCTGCTCGATTCGGGTCTGGGACGTCACGTACGCGACGACCACCGTGGCCGGCGCCGAGTTCCCGGGGACCATCCGTTCGGAGGGCAAGGGCGCGAAACCGCTCATCACGCCGATGCATCCGGACCTCCGGGAAGTCCTGCTCGACTTCACGCTGAGCACGCATGGCGACCTGCGCGGCACGTCGTACCTGGTGACCCAGGCGAACGGGCGGCCACTCCGCCGGCGCTTGGTCGAGAAGATGACCGCGAGATGGGGTGAGCGCGCCGGAGTCGCCGACTGCGTCCCGCACCGCTTCCGCCACACGTTCGCCACCGAACTCCTGCGCCGGGGCGTCGACATCCGAGTGATCCAGGCACTGCTCGGCCATGCGGACCTGCGCTCGACGACGATCTACACCCAGGTCCACGACACCCAGACCATCGACGCCGTGCTTCGGCTGCCCTCTCATCGCCAGGAGCCTGCACCGTGACGGCGCGCGCATATGAGCTCCCGCGAGGGAAGCAGAACCTATCGCGGGATTCCTGATTACAGTCAGGCACTTACGCGCGTCCGATCAGAACCCGGCTTATAGGCTCTCTCTGGCGCTTTCCTCTATTTCTTCAGTAGTTAGCCGCACCCCTCATGCACTCGCACGGCGCTTCCCGCGTCGTGCAGCTTGGACCGCTTCCTCGACCACCTTCCGAATCTCCCGAGACGGGACGCCCTTTGTTCGGGCTTGCACCTGGTTGAGCAGGACACGGAGCCGCTCTCGGGCAGCCACCTTACGGACTTCCTTGGTCTCCACGTAGAAGCGCAGCGCCTCGCGGAGGAGCTCCGACTTCGTGCGGTTCTCCTCCCTCGCCAGCTCCTCAGCTTGCTTGACCAGAGGAGGCGGGAGCGAGATCGTGATCAGTTTTCGTGTGCCCATGACAGGCACCTCCCTTCTTGTAATACATACTATGACATTAGAGCGGCTCCCACCGACGGTTGGAAGGCACCGGGCGATGCGTTGCGCCAGGTCGCACCGTCCCTTCACCGGAGCCCGTCTGGTACACTTTCTCGGTTGCTTGAGACGGCATGAATTTCACGCTCAGTCCTGACGGGCCCCTCGACGTCGATCAGACCCTGGCGCGGTTCCGGCTCTGGGGTGACGATCCGGCCAACGTCCTGCGGCCGGGGCGCTTCTCCCGCGCGATCCGCGCCGGGGGCCGGGTGCACGGCTACGTCGTGACCTGGCGCGGAGGGCTGGACGATGTCGAGCTCCGGGTCCGTGTCCCAGGAACGCGCAGCCAGGCGGTAACGAGGGCTGTGCGAGCCGAGGTCGAGAAGATCTTCGGCAACGGCCACGACCTGCCCGGCTTCTATCGGTTCGTGAAGGGCGAGCCCGTGCTGCGGCCCCTGACGGAGCAGCTGTACGGGTTCCGCCCAACGGTGTCGCCCCTGCCGCTCGAGATGCTCGTGGGAGCGGTCTGCGCGCAGCAGGTCAACCTCACGTTCGCGAGCGCGCTGCGGGCTCGCCTGGTCACGCGATACGGCACCCCGCTCACCATCGAGGGCGAGACCGTCTACGCGTTTCCCGATGCCGAGACGCTCGAGCGGGTGCCGGTGGCCGACCTCCGAGCGATGCAGTTCTCGGCGCGGAAGGCCGAGTACATCATCGGCCTCGCCCGGGCGGCCGTCCGTGGCGTGCTCCGGCTGGACGCGCTCAATGCCCGGGACAACGCGGCCGTGATCGCCGACCTGACGGCGCTGCGCGGACTCGGCCGATGGTCGGCAGAATGGTTCCTGGCCCGGTGCCTCGGGCGAGGCGATGTGTGCCCGGCCGGCGACCTCGCGGTGGGGAAGGCGTTCTCGCACTACTTCCATCGCGGCCGCGCCGTCGGCGAGGCGGTGATCCGGCGGCGCGCACGCGCCTGGGGGCCCTACCAGAGCCTGAGCGTGCACTACCTCCTGGCCGGCTTGCGGCTCCAACGGTCGGTAGGAGGTGGTGAGTGAGCAGGCTCGGAAGTCTGCCGGTCCTCGGGCAGCCCAATCCCAACGAGCCGGCCGACGTCCATCTGGTGGGCCGCTACGCGGTCGGCGTGACGTGGGCCGACAAGCACGGCAGCATCTATCCGTTCGATCGCCTGCGGCAAGGGTGCCCGTGCGGCGCGGCCGAGGATCGCGATCCGGCGGGAGCTGCGGGCTGGCCGAGCGGGATCAAGCGGTCGGCGGAGGGTCTCCGCGTCGAGTGGTCGGACGGGCACGCGAGCCTCTATCCCTACCCCGCATTGCGCGCGCAGTGTCAGTGTGCAGGCTGCACGGGCGGCCACTGATGCAGCAGGGATCCCGCCTCGTCACGCTCGGCGTGATGTTGTCCATCGTCCTGGCGGCGATGGAGTCGACCGTCGTCGCGACCGCGATGCCGACGGTGGTGAAGAGCCTCGGCGGCCTCGACATCTACTCCTGGGTCTTTTCCGCGTTCCTGCTCACCTCGACGGTAACCATGCCCCTCTGGGGCCGGGTATCGGATCTCCTCGGGCGACGGCGACCATACCTGGTTGGCCTCGTCATCTTCCTGGTGGGCTCGGCGCTGTCCGGCGTGTCCGGGAGCATGGGGCAGCTCGTGGTGTTCCGGGCCATCCAGGGGCTCGGCGCCGGCTGCCTCATGCCGATCGGCATGACCATCATTGCCGACCTCTACGGCCTCGAGCGGCGGGCCAAGATGCAGGGCTACTTCTCGAGCATGTGGGGAGGAGCCTCGCTCGTCGGCCCGCTCGTGGGCGGGTTCCTGTCGGACCATGTCTCGTGGCGCTGGGCGTTCTACATCAACGTCCCCTTCGGCCTGGCCGCCATTGCCTTGATCGCGTACGGCCTGCGGGGGGATGCGCTGCCGGCCCGGCGTCCACGCATTGACCTGCTGGGCCTCATGCTCTTCACGGCCGGGGTGTCGGCGCTGCTGATTGGTCTCGTCCGGGCCGGCCAGTCCGCGTCAGGGGGCGACCTCGCCGTCCTCGGCCCGATCCTCGTGGCCGCCGCCCTGCTGATCGCCTTTCTCATGGTCGAGCGACGCGTCGCCGAGCCAATCATTCCCCTCGGCCTCTTTCGCATGGCCATCGTTCGCGCGGCGACCGCCAACGGCTTCCTGTCAGGCATGGCGATGTTCGGCGCGATCGCGTTCGTTCCGCTCTTCATGCAGGACGTCACGGGTGCCTCCGCGACCGCCGCCGGGTTCGTGCTCACCCCGTTCGTCCTCGGCTGGGTTCTGTTCTCCATCGTGAGCGCGCGGCTCCTCCTTCGGACCGGGTACCGGAAGCTCGTGATCGCGGGCATGCTCTGTCTGGCGATGGCGTTCGTGCTCTTCTCGACCTGGGACGCCGGCCTGACGCGGCCGGCCGCCATGGGCGCGGTCCTCATCGCCGGTGCCGGCATGGGCCTGACATTCGTCCCGTTGCTGATCGCGGTGCAGAGCGCCGTCGGGTTGACCGAGCGGGGGGCGGTCACGTCGTTGACCCAGTTCTTCCGGACCATCGGGGGGACGGTCGGCGTATCGGTGATGGGCGCGGTCATGGCGTATCGGCTCCAGAGCGGCGCCGATACCCAGACGGCGCTCCACGGCGTGTTCGTGGTCGGGCTCGTCGTCAGTCTCGGCGCGCTCCTCTCGGCGTTTCTCGTCCCCGCCGGGAGCGCGCAGGAGCTGGCGCGGGCGAGCAGCTCCTCCATGACCACGCCGTCCGAGGCGGGCCGTTAGGCGATGCCGGGCGACGTGCCGCTCCTCGAGCGCCTGGCGCAGCTCCCCGCGGTTCCCGCGAGCGAGCTGCTGACTCTTCTCGAGGAGCTCCAGCAGCCCTTGCGCGACCCGATCATCAGCCCGCTGTTCGTGAGTGAGGACGACGGGACGGTGGCCCTGAACCCGCTCGTACCGGCGATCCTCCAGCAGTTCCAGAACACGCCCGAGCTGACCTGCTACGCGGCGCTGCTGGAGGGGCTGACCGGGATCTGGAACGCGGCGGTGAGGGCCGCCGTCGTGGCCGATTTCCGCGCCTCGGGCCTGCCGCAAGACGATCTGCTGCTGAAGCTTCAGGCCCTGTCGCCGACGCTCGGGTTCGCGTCGGAGGAGAATCGAGAGTGGGCGCGCCAGTGGCTGGCGGATCCCTTCGCGCAGGACGCGGTGCTCGTCCAGCAGTGCATGGTCCGCCTCCTCCTGGCGCTCCGCGGCCTCGCCGAGGCCCGGGCCAGGATTCTCAAGACCGACCCCCAGACGTGAACGTGTCGAGACCACGACGTCGCTGGCGAGACCGTGCGCGGCGACCCCCGAAGTTCGAGCTGAGCGCCGGCCGCGAGCTTGCGAGCGCGGCGCGCGGCGAGGCCCGAGTCGTTCGAGCTGAGCGCCGGCCGCGAGCTTGCGAGCGCGGCGCGAGGCGAGGCCCGAGTGAATCGAGCCAGAGCCCCGATTCCGCGATAGAAAGCCGGGGGCGCCCACGCCCCCAAGGAGGCAACACATGGCCGGAATTCCTGACAGCCACACGGACATCCTCACCAAGAAGGCCTTCGCCCATCTGGCGACGGTTGGAGCCGACGGCACGCCGCAGGTCACGCCGGTATGGGTTGACTTCGACGGAACGCATGTCCGGTTCAACACCGCGCGGGGGCGCATCAAGGACCGGAACCTCGCGCGCAACCCCAAGGTAGCGCTCGCGGTCCAGGATCCGGACAATCCATACCGGTATATCCAGATCCGTGGCCGTGTCGTCGAGTCCACTGAGTCTGGCGCCGATGCGCACATCGACTCGCTGGCCAAGAAGTATCTCGGGCAGGACACGTATCCCTACCGGCAACCCGGGGAGGTTCGCGTCATATACAAGGTGCTGCCCGAGCGCACCCACGTGATGTGATCGCCACCGCGGAGCGCGGAAGGGTCGAGGCGGCTGGCATGACAGCGTGATCCAGCTCGACGCGATCGCGAAATCATACGGCGGGCAGCGCCTCTTCGAGGATCTGTCGTGGAGGATCGAGGCGAACGAGCGGATCGGGCTTGTCGGCCCGAACGGCGTGGGCAAGACCACGATCTTCAGGATCCTGGCGAGCGTGGAGGAGCCGGACGCCGGCCGCGTCGTCGTGGACCGCGGAGTGTCGGTCGGCTACCTGCCGCAGGAGGTGGCCGGGACCGTCACCGGCTCAGTGCTCGCCGAGGCCCTCTCCGGCTTCGAGGGAGTATGGCGGCTCGAGCGAGAGCTCGAGGAGATCGCGGTGAGGCTCGCGACGGACCCCTCGGAGGTGTTGACCGCCCGGTACGGAGACCTCCAGCACGAGTTCGAAGCGCACGGCGGCTATCATCTCGAGGCGCGAGCCAAGGTCATCCTGGGCGGCCTGAGCTTCCGGCCAGCTGACTTTCATCGCCCGCTCGCCGAGTTCTCGGGCGGCTGGAGAATGCGAGCGGCGCTCGCCCGCCTCCTCCTGCTCCGGCCCTCGCTGCTCCTGCTGGACGAGCCCACGAACCACCTAGATCTCGAGTCGCTCGAGTGGCTCGAGGAGTTCCTGACCGAGTATCCAGGATCCGTGGTGGTCGTCTCGCACGACCGGTACTTCCTGAATCGGATGGTCACCTCGATCGCCGAGCTCTCTCCGGACGGACTCGCCCCCTACCCCGGCGGCTACGACAGCTACCTCGTCGAGCGCGAGGCCCGATACGAGCTGCGGGAGGCGCGGGCCCGAAACCAGGCTCGTCGGGTGGCCGAGATCGAGCGATTCGTCGAGCGGTTCCGCTATCAGGCGACCAAGGCCAGGCAAGTGCAGAGCCGGATCAAAATGCTCGAGCGCATCGAGCGGATCTCGCTCGATCGACCCGAGCGTCACATCCGATTCGCGTTCCCCGCGCCGCCGCGCACCGGCCGGGTCGTGGCCCAGCTCGACGGGGTGGACAAGGCGTACGGGGATACCGTGGTCTATCGCGGGCTCGACCTCACGGTCGAGCGCGGGGACCGGATCGCCCTGGTGGGGCCGAACGGCGCCGGGAAATCCACGCTGCTCAGGATGCTGGCCGGCGTCCTGTCGTTCGAGGCGGGGACGCGGACGCTCGGCGCGCAGGTCACCGTCCACTACTACGCGCAGCATCAGCTCGACGCGCTCGATCCGGCCCGGACCGTGCTCGAAGAAATCGACGCGGTCGCGCCCGAGGCGGTGCAGTCGCGTCTCCGCGCGATTCTCGGCGCGTTCCTGTTCTCCGGCGACAGTGTCGACAAGCGGGTGGCGGTGCTGTCCGGTGGCGAGAAGGCGCGCCTTGCGCTCGCCCGGATGCTGGTGCGGCCGGCGGCGCTCCTGTGCCTCGACGAGCCGACGAATCACCTCGACCTGGTGTCACGCGGAGTGCTCGAGCAGGCGCTCATAGAGTTTCCGGGCACGATCGTCTTCATCTCGCACGACCGGTACTTCATCAACGCGCTCGCGACCAAGATCGTCGAGATCGCGGGCGGCGCGCTGACGGTTCATCTCGGTGACTACGACGCATACCTGGCGCGGAAGATCGCACCCGCCGCGGCGGCGGCAGCGGCCCCCGCGGCCGGCGCGGCTCGCCGGGCCCACGCCCCGGGCGCGGGGGCGCGGCGAGGAACGCGGCAGAACCCGCGGCCCGGGGAGCTCCGAAAGCGAGTCGAGACGCTCGAGCGCGAGATCCAGACCCTCGAGCAGCGGCTGGCGGATCTCGCGGTCGCGCTCTCCGACCCCGATCTGTACGCCGATACCGCGCGAGTCCGTACCGTCACGGCGGAGCAGCGCGAGACGCAGGAGCAGATCGCGTGGCTCATGCGCGAGTGGGAGGAGCTGGCCTCGCGGGCGTCCGAGCGTGACTGAGTTCTATACGCCGATCGATCCCGACCTCCTGCGCCGCGAGCGGGCCCGGGCCCGCGCCTTGCGCGCCACTCAATGGTGGAAGCGGCGGCGGAGCGCAGGGATCTGCTTCTACTGCCGGCAAGAAGTCGGCGCGAGTGCCTTGACGATGGACCACGTCGTGCCCATCGGGCGCGGCGGTCGAAGCGTCCGCGGCAACGTCGTCCCGGCCTGCAAGGCGTGCAACACGAAGAAGCAGTCACTCGTCCCGGTCGAGTGGGACGAGTACGTCCGCTCCCTTGACGCACCGCCGGAGGCCTAATGCGAATGCTGGAGGGAGCCTCGACGGCAGCTCCGACCTGTCCACGGTCGGATTCATGAATCCAACCCGCGCGCAGAACCGGCTCGGCTCGCACCGTGTGGATGTCTGAGATTCTGGACATTGACGCTCACCGGAAAGCCCGATCGAATGAGTCTAGCTCGCGAGCGCTGTCGAAACCCCATCACACACGGAAGGAGTCGAACATGAAGGGACACGCACTGTGGGCGGTCGTCGCCGCCATGACGCTCCTCGGCCCCTGCACGGACGCCCGCCTCTCGGCGGCCGAGCGCTCGAAGGAGCGCGCGTCCGTCGTCAAGACCGAGGCCCGGGTGAACATCAACGCCGCGGACGAGGCCGAGCTCAGCAAGCTCAAGGGGGTCGGCCAGGCCCTGGCTCGGCGAATCATCCAGTACCGCGAGGCCAACGGCGAGTTCAAGACGCCCGAGGACATCCGGAAGGTCGCGGGAGCCAGCAAGCGGTTGTGGGAGCAGAACCGAGACCGGATCGTGGTCAAGTGACGGCGCTCTCGCTTTCTCTTTGGCACCCCTGGAAGCTGGTGTACGATTGCCGTAAATCGGTCGGGGCGAAGCAGCGCCTCCGCGACGTCCCCGGTGGCAATTTCGCCACGGTTGACGTGACCGAGCCAAGGGCCGGGAGTCGGCATCTGGTTCTTGGTGGTCGGGAATCTGGGCCCGCGTGGCGCCCTTGCCGAGATAGGAGGTGATCCAGCCGATGTGTAGCCCTACGGTGATCTGTGAGGTGGTTGCCCCCTAGGCAGGCTCCACGCTAGCTCGAGGTGGGCAGCCTGGGAGCCCAGGCACCACCGGCCCCGACGACCCCGCCCCTCACCGGCGGGGCGGCGCAAGGACAAGAACAGCGCGCCGCACACCCTCGTCGGGGCTTTTTTCTGTGTCCTAGCCGGGGAAGCTCGGTGAAGGCAGGGCCGGGGACCGCCCGGGCCCCGTGTCCTGAGGCCCGGGCGAGCGGGAACAGGAGAAACCTAGACGACCTTCCTGACGTTGGCGGCTTGGAGGCCCTTGGGGCCCCGGGTGACCTCAAACTCGACCTTATCTCCCTCGGAGAGACTCTTGAAGCCGCTTGCCTGGATCGCGCTGAAGTGCACGAACACGTCCTCGCCGCCCTCCTGGGTGATGAAGCCATAACCCTTCGCATCGTTGAACCACTTCACTTGACCCTGAGCCATCGTTCGGTTTCCTCCTGTTTACACCCGCCATCCTGGCGGGGTTGCCCCACCACTATTGGGGGACGAAGAAAAACGCCGCGGGACTCGGGTCCACGCGGCGCTGGCCTTTCTCTCTCTTGTCGCTACCGAACACTCCGTCTGAACCTGAAACCGCGCTGTACTCTAGCCGAGCGGCTCCGGCCAAGTCAAGGGACTTCCTCGCGGCTGGCTGAGTGGCGGAATCTCCTTGCGTCGGTTCCGCTGCCTGTGGTAGGCGTGAACGTCGGCCCGGCCCAGGGGTGCTCCCTCGACCCATCGGGACGGTTCCCGTTACTACCGGTGTCCCAGAAACCCTTATTTGAACAAGGTTTTGGGGGTACCTCGAGCACGAACCGTGCTAAGTTGTTGATACTACCCTCGGCCGTCAAACAGGTGAGACAGGAGCCATGCTGTATAACTTGCTAGCGGGGATGCTCTCGAACGATCTGGCCATCGACCTCGGCACTGCCAACACCCTGGTGTACGTGCGAGGCGAAGGGATCGTTCTGAACGAGCCCTCCATCGTTGCGATCCATCAAGCCGATCACTCGGTGCTCGCCGTCGGCCACGAGGCCAAGGCGATGCTCGGCCGCACACCCGGCAACATCATCGCCATCCGGCCCCTGAAAGACGGCGTCATCGCCGACTTCGACGTGACCGAGAAGATGCTGCACTACTTCATCTCCAAGGTGCATCGGCGGCGAACGCTCGTGCGCCCGCGCATCGTCATCGGCGTCCCGTCGGGGATCACGCAGGTGGAGAAGCGGGCCGTACGGGACTCGGCGATGCAGGCGGGCGCGCGCGAGGTCTACCTGATCGAGGAGCCGATGGCGGCCGCGATCGGCGCCGGGCTGCCCATCCAGGAGCCGGGCGGCAACATGATCGTCGATATCGGCGGCGGGACGACCGAGGTGGCCGTCATCTCGCTCTCCGGTATTGTGTACTGCAAGTCCGTGCGCATCGCAGGCGACGAGATGGACGAGTCCATCGTTCAGTACGTGAAGAAGCACTACAACCTCCTTGTCGGCGAGCGGCGGGCCGAGGAGATCAAGATCAAGCTCGGGTCCGCCTATCCGATGGGCACCGAGCTCCGGACGATGGAAGTCAAGGGGCGCGACCTGATCGACGGCATCCCCAAGACCATCGTCATCACCAACGAGGAGGTGCGGGAGGCCCTCCGCGAGCCGGTCATGACCATCGTAGAGACGGTGAGGACCTGCCTCGAGCGGACGCCGCCCGAGCTGGCGGCTGATATCGTAGACAAAGGGATCGTGCTGACGGGAGGTGGGGCGCTGCTGCAGGGGCTGGATCATCTGCTCCGCCAGGAGACGAACCTGCCCGTCACGCCCGGAGAGGATCCACTGTCGTGTGTCGCCCTCGGCACGGGGCAGGTGCTTGACGAACTGGATCTGTTGAAGAAGGTGGCGATTCCCGCATAAGAAGGGTAGCCCGAGGTCGCAGAGGTGAGGGTTCGTCGAGTCGTCCTGCTGAGCAGTGTGATCGCCGTGTGCCTGGTGTTGCTTACGCTTCAAAGCCGGGGGCGGGGCGCGCTGGCCGGACAGGCGATCGGGGTCGTCGCGGCGCCGCTCCAGACGGTGCTGACGAAGGTCGGGCGGGGGGCCGTCGGGATGTGGACGACCTACGTCGACTGGAAGGCCTTCCGGGCGGAGAACCGACGCATTCGCGAAGAGCTGGCTGGACTCCGGGTGGAAGCGTTGCGCGTTCGCGAGACGGAAGAGGAGAACGCTCGACTCCGGCGCCTGCTGGCGCTCCAGGAACGGTTGCCGCTCAGCACACTCTCGGGTGAGGTCATCGCGCGGGAGTGGGGCTGGGCGCGCGCGCTCACCGTCAATCGGGGCGCCGCGGACCGGATTATCCGCATGACGCCGGCCATCAATCCCGAAGGGCTCGTGGGGCGGGTCGTGGAAGTGCGGAGCGGATCCTCGATCATCCAGACGATCAACGACCCGGCATCGACCGTGGGGGGGACGGTACAGCGGACGCGCACCAGCGGGATCGTCGAGGGCGAGCCGAGCGGCGCGACCCGGTTCAAGTATATGGCGCGCGACGGCGAGGCGCCCCGCGTGGGCGACCTGGTGGTGACGTCCGGTCTCGGCGGGCTGTTCCCGAAGGGCATTCCGATCGGCCGCGTCGGCGCCCTGATCGAGCGGGGATCCGCCCTGTTCCAGTACGCCGTCCTCACCCCAGAGGTGGACTTCCAGCGGCTCGAGGAGGTTCTCCTGCTCACCGGGCAGACAGCGGTCGACCTCGCCGGGCACTTCCCCGGAAGCGGCTAGCCGGCGATGCGCGCCTCGCTCGCACTGTTGATCTTCGGCGGCGGCCTCGCCCAGACCACCTTCGCCTCGTTCATCCGGATAGGCGACGTCGTGCCGGACATCCCGCTGACCGTGGTCGTGCTGCTCGCGCTCCGACGTGGTCCCGAAATCGGCTGCCTGGCGGGGTTCGCGAGCGGGCTGTTCCAGGACGTTCTCGGTGGAGGACTGGTCGGAGTCCAGGCGCTCACCAAGGCGCTGACCGGATTCACGCTCGGCAAGATCGGCGGCCACCTGTGGGTCCACGAGCCGCTGGTCCAAGTCGTGGGACTGGTGGTGCTCTCGATCGTCGAGGGCGTGGCCCGGTTCCTCCTCATGCAGTTCTTCCACTTCCCGGGCGCCTTCGGCGACCTGATGTTGCACGTCGTCCTTCCCCAGTCGCTGTATAACGGCGTGATCGGCGCCGCGCTCGTCCTGGCGATGGCCTGGACGGAGCGCATGCGGGCCCACTCGTCGTGGCGCTGAGCAGCGGCCCCGCCTCGGGCCGGCGGGATCCAGGCCGGCGGCGCATCCTCGCGATGACGGTCGGCGTCCTGGTCCTGTTCCTCGTCCTGGTGGGGCAGCTCTGGTACCTTCAGGTGCTCGAGGGAGAGCGGCTCCAGGAACTGTCGGAGCGCAATCGGATGCGGGTCCGGCCGATCGCGGCCCCCCGAGGCGTGCTCTTCGATCGCAACGGGCTGGCGCTGGTCGACAACCGCCCGGCCTTCACGCTGTCGCTGATCCCCCGCGAGATGGACAACCGGGACGCCGTCCTGGGGCGGCTCTCGGCGTTACTGCGCATCCCCTATGCCGAGCTGGACGATGCCCTCGGCCGCGGCCCGGCCGACTCGCTGATGCCGGTTCGCGTCCGGCGGGGGCTGACGCTGGAGGACGTGGCCCGGGTGGAGGAGTGGAAGCTCGAGCTGCCCGGCGTCATCGTGGAGGTCGAGCCCGTCCGTCTGTATCCGACCAGCCATTTTGCGGCGCACCTGCTCGGCTACGTCCGCGAGGTCAACGACGAGCAGCTCAAGCAGGGGCGCTACCGGCGCGGCGAGATGGTCGGCCAGAGCGGGCTCGAGCGCCTCCTCGACAACTACCTCCGGGGCCAGGACGGCGGAGAGCGCATCGAGGTGGACGCCCTCGGTCGGCCCATCCGGGTCATCCGCCGCACGGAGCCTCATCCCGGCGCCCACGTCGTGACCACGGTCGATCGCCGAATCCAGGAGGCCGCCGAGCGCGCGATGGAGGGGCACGCCGGCTCCGTGGTCGTGATGGATCCGCGCAGCGGTGACGTCCTGGCCATGGTGTCGACGCCGGCGTTCGCACTCGACCAGTTCAGCGGGACGATCTCGCGCGAGGCGTGGATCCAGCTCGTGAAGGACCCGTCGCATCCGATGCTCAACCGGACCGTCCAGAGCCAGTACGCACCGGGGTCCGTCTTCAAGATCATCGTTGCCGCCGCCGGCCTCCAGGAGACGACGCTCACCCCGCTGGACCGGGCCCACTGTGATGGGACGTTCCACCTCGGCAACTGGACCTTTCGGGACTGGAAAGCGGAGGGACACGGCAGCGTTGACCTGCGCGCCGCCATCGTCCAGTCCTGCAACGTCTTCTTCTACCAGGCGGGCTTGAAGATCGGCGGCGCCACCATCGCCCGCTACGCGACGGCGTTCGGCCTCGGCGCGCCCACCGGCATCGATCTGCCGGGCGAGAAGACCGGCCTGATCCCGGGCGTCCGCCGGTCCGGCCGGCGCCCCCTCTATCGAGGCGACACGGTGAACATGTCGATCGGGCAGGGCGCGGTCCTGGTGACGCCGATGCAGGTCGCGCGGGCGATGTCGGCCGTGGCGAACGGCGGCGCGCTCTTCAAGCCCCGCTTGGTGCAGCGGGTGGAGAGCGCGGACGGGCGGATCCTCCATAGCGACCCGGGGCTCGTGAACGGCCACGTCGATCTCTCGCCGATGGTGTGGGCGTTCCTGCGGGAGGTCCTCATCGACGTGGTCAACGAGGGCACGGGCACGGCGGCGCGGGTGCCCGGGGTCGAGATCGCCGGCAAGACCGGCACCGCCCAGATCGTCGCCAACTCGAAGGTGTCGGCCGGGCAGGACCACGCGTGGTTTGTCTCATTCGCGCCGGCTCGGGATCCGCGCTACGTCGTCGTCGTCATGGTGGAGCGCGGCGGAAAGGGCGGCCAGGTGGCGGCGCCGATCGCCCGGCAGATCTACAACGCGATCTTCCTCGAGAAGGTGGCGGCGGCGGGGCTCGCCGGCTGATGCCCGGGGTCGATCGGCGGCTGCTGCAGAACGTGGATTGGCTGCTCCTCGCCGCCGCCGGCAGCGTCATTGCGCTCGGCACGGTGACCGTGGCCACCCTGAACGTCAGCCGCGCCGGCGATTCGCTCGTCTATCGGCAGCTCTTCTCGGTGGCGGTCGGCGCCATGGCGATGGTGCTGGTGGCAAGCATCGACTACCGCAACTTGGTCCGGGTGGCCCCGCTCCTCTATCTCGTCGGGCTCGCGGGCCTCGCCCTCGTCTTCGTGATTGGCCGCTCGGTGTCCGGGGCGCGACGTTGGATCCCGCTGGGCGGCGTCTCTGTCCAGCCCGCGGAGCTGTTCAAGTTCGCGTTCGTCCTCATGATCGTCTGGGTGCTCACGACGCGCTGGGCGCAGCCGGTCAAGAAGGCGACGCTGGCCGTCGCCGGTGTCGTGTTCATCGTCCCGTTCGTGCTCATCGTGAAGCAGCCGGATCTCGGGACCGCCCTCATCCTGGCCCCGGTCCTCGGCCTCCTGCTCATCGGCGCGGGCATTCGCCTGCGTCTACTGGGAGGGGTCGTGGCGGCCGCGGTGGCGCTGCTACCGGTGGTCTGGTTCTTCCTCAAGGACTATCAGCGGCAGCGAATCATGGTGTACCTGGATCCGTACCGGGATCCGCTGGGAACCGCGTACAACGTCATCCAGGCCAAGATCGCGATCGGTTCCGGCCAGCTCCTCGGCAAGGGAGTTGCGGGCGCGACCCAGAGCCGCCTGGCCTTCCTGCCGGAGCGCCACACCGATTTCATATTCGCCGTGTTCGCCGAGATGTGGGGGTTCGTCGGGTGCCTCGTCCTGCTCGTCTGCTACGCCTTTCTTCTGATCCGGGGATTCGACATCGCGGCCACCGCCCGCGAACCGCTCGGGCGGCTCGTGGCCCTCGGCGCGACCGCCCTCGTGACCGCCCAGACCTTGATCAACCTCGGGATGGTCACGGGCCTCCTGCCCATCGTCGGGATTCCATTGCCGATGATGAGCTACGGTGGCTCCGCCATGGTGGTCTCGATGATGGCCCTGGGTCTCCTCCTCTCGGTTCGAATGCGGCAGTTCGCTTGAGGCGCACACACACGCCCATGAGGTGCTGCCGTGGCCAAACGGATCGTCGTCAACGTCGCAGTCATCGAGACCCGCGTCGCCCTCCAAGAGGGTAACCTCCTCACCTCGCTGTCGGTCGAACGGCACGGCCACCGCTCGATCGTCGGGAGCGTCTGCAAGGGCGTCGTCACCAACGTGCTGCCCGGAATGCAGGCCGCGTTCGTCGATATCGGGCTCGCCAAGGACGCCTTTCTCTACGCGGGCGACTACACCGCGAACGTCGGCGAGTACGAGCGCCTGATGCTCTCGGCCGGTGACGAGGACGGCAGCGAGCTCGACGTCGACGAGGCCCCGCCGCGGCGCGAGACCGTGCTGCCGATCGAGGAGATGCTCCGCCGAGGCGAGAAGGTCCTGGTCCAGGTGTCCAAGGAGTCGCTGGGGACCAAGGGGGCGCGGATCACGTCGTTCATCTCCCTGCCCGGGCGATACCTGGTCTACATGCCGCAGGCCAGCCACATCGGGGTCTCCCGGCGAATCCACGACGAGCAAGAGCGCGATCGACTGCGGGCGATCGTCCGCGACCTGACCCCGCCGCCGGGCGGATTCATCGTCCGCACCAACGCCGAGGGGCAGGGACAGGAGGAGCTGGCTTCCGACGTCCAGTTCCTGGGCCGGCTCTGGACTCAGATCCAGGGCCAGTACGAGCAGGCGCCGGCGCCGTCCACGCTGCACGAGGAGCAGGACCTCATCTTCCGGGTCATCCGCGACATATTCTCGCCCGATATCGACGAGCTCCTCGTCGACTCGCGCCCGGCCTATGCGAAGTGCGTGCAGCACGCGAACGCGCTGGTGCCCACGCTGGCGGCCCGGGTCCGGCTCTACGAGGGGAAGGCCCCGATCTTCGACACCACCGGCATCGAGAAGGAGATCGAGAAGGCGGTCCGCCGGCGAGTGTGGCTCAAGTCCGGCGGCTACATCGTGATCGACCACACCGAGGCGCTGGTTTCGATCGACGTCAACACCGGCAAGTACGTCGGGAAGCGGGATTTCGAGCAGACCGTGCTCAACATCAACATGGAGGCGGTCGGGGAGATCGTGCGCCAGATCCGGCTGCGTGACCTCGGCGGCATCATCATCATCGACTTCATCGACATGGAGCGCGAGGAGCACCGGCAGCAGGTCTACAAGGCCCTCCGTCGCGCCCTTGCCGAGGACAAGGCGCGCACCAACGTGCTCGAGATCTCCGAGCTCGGGCTGGTCGAGATGACTCGGAAGCGGGTTCGGCAGGATCTCCGGTCGGTCTTCGCGACAGCGTGCCCGACGTGCCGGGGCAGCGGCGCCGTCAAATCGGACGTCACGCTCGCTGCCGAGATCTTCCGGCGGATCCAGGCGGCGGCGGAGCGCGATGGCCAGGAGATCGGCGTCCGCCTGCATCCGGATCTCGCCCGGTACTTCGAGACGGAGGGCCGGGAGAGCCTGGAGCGCCTGCAGGCCGATCTCGGCCGCAAGGTCGTCATGGAGCCGACTGCTCCGACGTCGCAACGCGAGGAGTATGACGTCGTCGCCAGATAGCTGGAAGAAGGGCTTCGTCCACTTCGCCCCCTTCGCAACCGCCCCCAGGATTGCAGTGCGCCGGCGTGGCAGTGCGAGGCGAGCCGCAGGCGAGCCGAGCCCCTGATTCCGACATCGTGCGAGGCGAGCCCGAAGTTCGAGCTGAGTGGCGGCCGCGAGCATGAGCGAGCGCGCCACGAGGCGAGGCCCGAGTTGAGCGAGTCGGATCCCCCGATTTCGAGATCGGCGCTCGAAACGGCGAGAACCGTTACTCGAGCGGATTGAACTCTTGCTCGAGCGGATTGAACTCCGACGGGTTCCTGGACTGGTTGCGGCCGCTCCAGAAGCGGGATCCCGGTGATCCCCCTCGGCGCGGCTACGCCGGCCGGCTCCGGGAAGAACGAAAAGGGCCCGCACCGTAGTCTGGTCTGATGGGAGGGGAGATTGGCCGCGGACGGGGTGGGGCGATTGAGCTCGGCGCGGATCGTGGAGCAGCTTCGGCTGGCAGCGAAGAAGGGCGACCGGTCGGCGCTCACGCACGCGGTCGCCCAGATGAAGGTCATGGCGCTCTCGCCGCGCTACTGGCAGAAGTATCTGGTGCTGCTGGCCAATCCGCTCGCCCGCCTCGTGGATCTTCTCGTGATCAAGCAGGGAGAGCGGATCGCCCAGCAGAAAGGTCGCAAGATCCCCGCCTCGCCGCCGCGCTCCAAGCGGGCGCGACCCGGCAAAGGGAAACCGCCTGCCCCACGACCCCGGCGCCGCCCCCGCTCTGTCCCCGCCGAGCAGCAGACGCTGTTCCCACTATCGGAGTAATCGGTGGGGTTCGTCCGACCAGGCGACTGACTCGTGCCGCTGGCGAGGACCTCCACGGGTTTCCCCCGGGCTGATCTGGTGGCTCAGCTCGCCTGCGGCCCGGGGGGGGGCTGGGTACCCCGGGCCGAAATAGGCGCTTGTGTCAGCTAGCGGCTCAGCCACGGTCGTGGAGCGAGTGACCTGCCCGGAGTGCACGAAGTCGGTCACGCTCACACCGCGTGGCTGGACCCGGACCCACCTGGTACCGCTCCCGGCAATCATGAGACGATTGACATGTTCTTCATGAAGAGCTAGCCTGCCCTTCATGGCCCGACCGTTCCAGGTCTACCTCGACGATGAGGACCACAGGCGGCTCGAAGCATGGGCGCGCGGGCGCGGGTGGACCAAGTCCCAGGCCGTCCGCGTCGCGATTCGGGCCCTCACCCGGCCGCCCGTCGACGACCCGCTGCTCGAGCTGAGTGGAGACATCGACGGCCTGCCCGCGGATATGAGCGAGAACTTCGACCGCTACCTGAACGCGACCTTCGTTGCGGAACCGCTCGCTCCGTACCGTGCTCCGCGCCGGCGAACCCGGTCGACTGTTCGTCGATAGCGGCGCCTGGATCGCGCTGCGAAGTCGACGCGACCAGCACCATGCCGAGGCCGATCGTCTCTTCCGGGCGGCGCTCCGACGGCGCGTCCGACTCCTCACCACGAACCTCGTCCTCGCCGAGGTTCACCGCCTGACGCTCTTCCGGGCTGGCGTCCAGACCGCCGGGCGCGCGCTGGACCGCATCGACGCGAGCCCGAGCGTCACGGTTCACTTCGCAAGCGCCGAACACCACGCCGACGCTCGGCGGTGGCTGGAGCGTCTGGCGCCTCGACCCGTCACGTATACGGATGCCGTGAGCTTCGCCCTGATGGAGCAGCAGGGCTGCCGGCATGCGCTGGCCTTCGATCAGGACTTCGCCGCGGCGGGCTTCGAGCTGTGGCGCCCGGCTCCCTGACCCGCGCCGGGTGAGCGGCCTGCGGCGACCGCGTCGGGGCGACCAGAGCCTCGCGCTGTCGCTGGACGACGTCGGACCGGACGGACCGGGGCGTCGTCTGAGAGGTGGTATGTGGCCCGGGCGTCTGCTCGCCGGGGGACTTGCTCCGACACGCCAGGACGCGGCCCAATGCGCGAGCGAGCGCTGGCCCAAACTGGCCCAGCGCTGTTCGCTGATCGGCTCAGGTCCTTCGGCTATACTGACCGCTTGATGGCGGTACTGCCCGTCGGAAAGCTGCGCGCCGATGCGCTCCAGGCGTGGCTCGGGAAAGCCCCGGTTCGTGACGATCGAGTCGTCGTCGGCCCCCGGCCGGGGGAGGACGCCGCGGTCATCGAGATGGGCGACCGCTACTTGATCGCCACTACCGACCCGATCACCTTCACGACCGACGCCGCGGCCTGGTATGCGGTCCACGTGAACGCAAACGACGTCGCCGTGCGGGGCGCGAAGCCGCGCTGGTTTCTGGCCACGGTGCTCTTGCCCGAGGGCGGCGCCACCGAGGAGAGCGTCGAGGAGCTGTTCACCCAGCTCGGCGCGGCCTGTGCCGAGCTCGAGGTTTCGCTCGTCGGCGGCCACACGGAAGTCACGCACGGCTTGACGCGCCCAATCATCGTCGGGACGATGCTCGGAGAGGTGGGCAAGGACAAGCTGGTCACGACGGCCGGCGCCCGCCCCGGCGATGCGCTCGTCTTGACCAAGGGCGTACCGCTCGAGGGCGCGGCGATCATCGCGCGCGAGAAGGAGGCGTTGCTCCTCGAGCGCGGTGTCCGCCCCGCGGTCATCCGCAAGGCGAAGAGCTTCCTCCGGACGCCCGGGATCAGCGTCGTGCCCGAAGCCGAGATCGCCTGCGAGCTGGGCGAGGTCCACGCGATGCACGACGCGACCGAGGGCGGGGTCGCGACGGCGCTGCACGAGCTGGCCCTGGCGTCGGGCGTGGGACTCCGGGTCGAGCGTGACCGGATTCCGATCCTGCGCGAGGGAACCGAGCTCTGCGGCGCCCTCGGCATCGACCCGCTCGGGACGCTCGCGTCGGGAGCCTTGCTCCTGGCGTTGCCGCCGGGCGACGCCGGCGTCGTGATCCACGCGTTCGCACGCGAGGGCATCGACTCGCACTTCATCGGCCAGGTGGTCCCGCCCGCGCAGGGCGTGATGCTCGTGGACGGCGCCGTGACCCGGCCCCTTCCCGTGTTTCCACAAGACGAGATCACCCGGGTGCTCGGAGGGACCTGAGCTGATGGCCGACATCGGGTACGCGCATCGGCCCGTCGCGCTCGGGCGCTCCGGGATGGTGGCGTCCGCTCACCCGCTGGCGACCCTCACCGGGATCGAGGTGCTCAAGGCCGGAGGGACCGCCGCGGATGCCGCCGTTGCGGTGAACGCGGTGCTGGGCGTGACGCAGCCGCATTGCTGCGGTGTCGGCGGCGATCTCTTCTGCCTCTACTACGAGGCGAGCACCCGGCGTGTGCACTTCCTGGTCGGCGCGGGCCGGTCGGGCAGCCGGGCGTCGGTCGACGAGCTGGGCCGCCGCGGGCTCTCGAGGGTCCCGACGATCGGTCCGGCAGCGGTCTCCGTGCCCGGATGCGCGCGAGCCTGGGCGATGCTACTGGAGCGGTTTGGGACCCGGCCACTCCTCGAGCTGCTGGCGCCGGCGATTCACGTGGCCGAGCACGGGTTCCCAGCGACCCGACTCCTGAGTCAGGTCACCCAGGAGGTCAGCGAGACGCCCACCGATCCCGAGTGGGCCCGGATCTTCACGCCAGGCGGCCAGGCGCCGCGCCTGGGTGAGCTGGTGGTGCAGCGGGATCTGGCGGCGACGCTGCGTGCGATCGTGAGCGAGGGGCCGGACGTCGTCTACCGCGGGCCGGTTGCGCGGGCGATCGCGGCGCGGCTGGAAGCGGATGGTTTCCTGACGGAGGAGGATCTCGCCCGGCACGACGGCGAGTGGGCGGAGCCGCTGTGCACCACGTATCGCGGCGTCACCGTGTACGAGACCGGGCTCCCGACCCAGGGGATCGCCGCCTTGCTGGCCCTGAACCTGCTTGAGGGCTTCGATCTGGGCCGCATGCCACTGCACTCCACCGACCATCTCCACATCCTGATCGAGATGATCAAGCTCGCGTACGCCGATCGTGACCGGTGGGTCGCCGACCCGCACGCCACCCGACTCCCGGTCGAGGGGCTGCTCTCGAAGCGGTATGCCGTCCGGCGGCGCTCCGCCTTCGATCCGAAGAAAGCCCAGAGCTACGCGGCCGGGGATCCGGCCGGCGATACCACCGGATTCGTGATCGCCGATGCCCGGGGCAACCTGATCAGCGTGACCCAGAGCCTGTTCCACCTGTACGGCTCCGGCGTGGTCCCGCCTGGCACCGGGATCGTGCTGCACAACCGAGGGACCTACTTCAACACCGATCCCCGGCACCCCAACTGCCTCGCGCCGCGCCAGCGGCCGTTCCACACGCTGATCGCATCGATCGTCACGCGCGACGAGCGGCCGGTCATGGGGTTCGCGACCATGGGCTCGAACGGGCAGGCCCTCTTCCACGCCCAGGTGCTGCCGAACGTGCTCGATCACGGGCTCGACATCCAGGAAGCGATCGAACGCCCCCGCTTCCTCCTCGGGCCCTTCACGCCGGACGAGCCGGTCGACGTGATCCGCGTGGAGTCGCGGATCCCGGTGCGGACGATCCGGGCGCTCGAGCGGCGCGGCCACACCATCAAGATGGAGCGCGAGTTCTTCCAGAAGATGGGCCACGCGCATGGCATCGTCGTGCGGGACGGAATCCTGATGGGCGGCGCCGACCCCAGAGGGGACGGTGCAGCACTTGGGTACTGAAGATGGGCGGTGACGCGCGCCCGCCGGGCGATCGCCGGACTGCGGCGGTGAAAGGGCGTCGGGCCGGGGCATGGTCTCGAGTTGCGCCGCCGATCATGCGCCGGCGTGGGCCAACACGGGGTCGTCTTGCCTTCGAGACGAGGTCTCGGGTGTGAGGGCGGGAGGTCCGCACCCGCTCGCTCGATGGGCGGGCGCGCTGCTGCTCCTGGCAGCCGTGCCGCTTCTCCATCCTGCCGGCGGCGAGGCGGCCGAGTGGGGAACGATTGTGCCGGGCGAGACGACGATGGACGCGATCCGAGCCCGGTTCGGCGAGCCCTCGACCACCGCCAAGAAGAAGCTCGATCGGTACGACTCCACGGAGTGGGTGTACGAGGGCAACGGGGCGCCCGCGGGGATGATCCGGATGCACGTCCACTTCGGGATCCTCAAGGCGGGCACGTATCAGCCGAACGTCGTGCGGACCTTCGGGCTCGAGCCGAAGCCCGGCGTGTTCACTCGCGGGCAGGTGAGTCTGGCCTGGGGCAAGCCGCAGAAGGCGGGGACGCAGGACGGCGTCCCGATGCTGATTCACGACGAGGGCCTGATCGTCTATTACGACCAGGACATCGTCCACGCGGTGTCGATGTGGTTCACCATGCCGCGGCGTGACGCATCTGCGACCGGCGAGGCACGACCGACAGCCGCCCCTCCAAGGCCGGCGCGACAGTAGCGCGCTCTTCCGAAGCCCGCCTACTGGACGAGCTCGTCGAGGAGTGAGCGCGCCTCAGGCGGCGCGAGCGCCCGGGCCCGGGCGGCAGCCTGAAGGGTCCGGGTCGTGTCGCCGAGCTGACTCGCCGCGCGGGCCAGCACCGCCCACCCCAGCCAATTGTCGCGCTTCTGAGCCACGGCCTGCTCGGCCACCTGGCGGGCGCGCTCGGGGTTCCGCGCGTCGAGCCAGGCCATGCCCCAGTTCGCCAGGATCCAGGAATCGCCAGGCCGGAGCCGCGCTGCCGTCTCGTACGCCTCGAGCGCGGTGGCCAGCTTGCTCCGATCGCCCCCTCTGTACTGGCCGAGCGCGACCTGGCCGACCAGGACCCAGTGGTACGCGCCGGTTGTCGCGTAGCTCGAAAAGCGTCGAACCGTCGCGAGGGCGGCCTCGGCCTCGCCGAGGAGGGCGAGCTGGCGGGCGGGGTCACGTTCGCCGCCTGCGAGTGCGACGGCGACGCCTGCGGTCGCCTCGGCGGGCTGCGACAGTCCCGGGACGAGCCGGCCTGCCTCCTGAAACTCTCGGTGAGCGGCCGATTGTGCACCCGCGTTCAGGAGCCGTGACCCGCGAGCGTAGACGATGGACGCCCCGAGCCAGCACGTGCTCCCCCACGCGACCACCGCAGCGAGGATCGGCGCCATGATCAGCAGGGCCACCCAGCGGGCGGGAACGCCGGCCTTCCGCGGAGCTGCGCGGTCGAGGGAGATGCGGTCGGGCGCCGGGGAGACAGTGAGCAGCGCCGCCACGATCCAGAAAAACGCCATGGACACGGGCGTTGCGATGCCGAACTGGGCGTCGACCAGATGGCCGACGACGGCGCCCAGACAGCCGGCGCGAATCCCGGTCTCGACACCCGACGCACTGGTCCGGAGGCGCCGGACCCCGGCGGTCACCGCCGCTCCCATGACGAGCAGCCAGAGTGTCGCGCTCACGAGACCGCCGGTGACCAGATCGTCGAGGACTTCGTTGTGTGCCCGGTCCCGGAGAAACCTGCCGCGCTCAGGGTCCGGTCGGCCTGTCAACCGGTAGAGGGTGGCGAGCTGGCTCTCGGGACCGTACCCGATCACGCTCCTGATCCAGCCTCCCGGAATCAGGTCCTCGCCACGGGCCTGACGCGCCCACCCGGAGAGAATCCCCCGCCAGAGCTCCAGGCGGAACCGTCCGGAGCCCTGCTCCAGATCCGCGAGATGGCCGAGTCGCTGAACGGAGGACGGAGCCTTCAGGAAGAGCGCGTGGAGCGGAGAGCCGGGGAGGTTCAGCGCGAGCAGCAGGACGAGCACCGCGACCAGGACGCCGGCGCCCAGGGCGAGGCTTCGCCACGCTCGACGAGAGACGGCGAGGGCACCGGCGGTGACGCTCAGCCCGACCAGTGTCCCCAGGAAGGCCGCGCGGGCGCCGGATACAATCACGGTGGCAACCTGCCCGGCGAGCAAGGCGCCCACGACCACCAACGTGGCTGTCCCCGCGGGCAACCGCACAGCAGAGCTGATTGGAGCGTTTGGCCGGCCCCGCTCGGCCCAGCGAGTCCACGCCCCGGCGCCGACAATCGCCCAGACGAGAAGTCCCCACCAGGCGCTCGGCCATCGGGAGCCCAGCGTGATGAGCACGAGTGCGCCGAGCACCCACGCACCGCCCAGGATCAGCAGGGTCGTCGTTGCCGGCGCGCCGGCGGCTCGCCTCGCACTATCTCGGATTCCTGGCTCCGGCGCGCCGGCGGCTCGCCTCGCACTCTCTCGGATTCGGGGCTCCGGCGCGCCGGCGGCTCGCCTCGCACTCTCTCGGATTCCTGGCTCCGGCGCGCCGGCGGCTCGCCTCGCACTCTCTCGGATTCGGGGCTCCGGCGCGCTGGCGGCTCGCCTCGCACTATCTCGGATTCGGGGCTCCGGCGCGCCGGCGGCTCGCCTCGCACTATCTCGGATTCGGGGGCTCGGCTCGCCTGCGGCTCGCCTCGCACTGCCACGCCTCGCGGAATCTGTGAGCGAAATGTCGGAGTGGAGGTCTGCGGTTCTGCCGAATCCTGCCAAACGAGCTGCGGCGAGCGGAATTATCAGCACGAGGTAGCTGCCCAGGAACACGTGCTGCCCGAGCGTGGAGCGCACGCGCTGCTGGAGCGTGGCGGGGTCTCCCACCTGAGGCAGCGGGTCCAACCCTATCGCCTGGCCCAGGCCCAGCAGGACGACGGGGACACTCCCCAGGAGCGCCAGATCGCGAAGAAAGCCGGCCTTGTGAGGCGACCGGAACTGCGCCTGGACCAGAAAGAAGAGGGCGATCGCCGCCAGCCGCGTGAGAAGCCCGTCGGCCCGCCCGAAGTTTCCCCATACGCTGGTGCCCAGGGTGATCGACGCCAGCGTGGCCACGAGCCACCACGCAGCGTACGCGAGGACGCTCCACCGGAGGACGCGGGTCGCCGGATCCTCGGCCGACCCGTCACCGCGTTCGGGCGCCGCCCGACTCCGGTGGAAGAGCCACGCAACCGCGGCGGCCGCCACCAGCAGGTGCAGCGCCCACGCCTTGGGATCGAAATAAGGGCTGACGGGGCCATCGAGCACCAGGAGCGGCAGCGCGAGGACTACCGTTCCGACAGCCAGCGAGACGACCGCGGACGGAATCCCGCTCGGGCTCTCGCCCCAGCGGAGATGGGCCAGGAGCGCAGAGACGCCGCGCTGATCCCGAGCCGTCCTCGCGGCTTCCATCGAGCGGGGATCTGTCAGTGCGCGCCTTCACCCCGCAGAACGGCCGGGATGGTCCACGCGAGGATCTTCAGGTCCAGCCACAGGGACCACTCGTCCACATACAGAAGGTCGAGCCGCATCCATTCCTCGAAGTCGACCGCGTTCCGGTCGCTGACCTGCCAGAGTCCGGTGAGCCCGGGCCTCATCGCCAGGCGCCGACGCTGGGCCCCCTTCAGCTGACTGCTCTCGTACACCGGGAGCGGGCGGGGCCCGACGAAGGTCATCTGCCCCGTCAGGACGTTCAAGAGCTGGGGCAGCTCGTCGAGACTGGACCGTCGGAGGAGCCGCCCGATTCGAGTGACGCGTGGGTCGTCCGCGGCCTTGAAGACCGGTCCCGTCAGCCGGTTCAGGTGCGCGACCTGGTGGCGAATCCCCTCCGCATCCGCCACCATCGTGCGGAACTTGTACATCCGAAATCGCCGCCCGTGAAGACCCACTCGCTCCTGACGAAAGAACACGGGCCCCGGGGAGGTGGCTTTGATCAGGATTCCGATGGCGGTGAGGACCGGCAGGGTCGCCATCACAATCAGCAATGACCCCACGAGGTCCATCCCGCGCTTGATCGCCAGGTGCCATTGGCGGGTCAAGGTCGCCGAGAAGCCGTAGAAAGGAAGGCCCAGCAGCTCCTCGACGAACGGACGCGCGTGGGCCGGCCGGTAGAAATCCGTCATCAGGCGCGTATCCACCCCGAGTTGCTCGCACGCCTCCAGGGCCTCGGCCAGCTGGTCGAGGCGATCAGACGACGTGGCAAAGAAGACCTCGTCCACGACCGTGTCCCCCTCGAGGAGCAGGCTCGGGAGGTCTTGGAGAGACCCGATCACGGGCATTTCACAATCGATTCGACCCGGCTCCGACGGGTCGAGGGTGATGTAGCCCCGCACGCACCAGCCCGCTTCCGGGTACCGTTCCAGGGCCTTGACGAGACGCACCGCTCGCTCGTCCGTGCCCACGACCAGCACGTGGCGAAGCCAGCGGCCGTCTCGACCCCGCCGGCGGAGCCAGGCCTGGACAAGCCGGCGCTCCGCCCATAAGCCCGGCCCGCTCAGCCCGGCGAACAAGACCAGCAGGCTTCGGTTGATCTCGCCTTCCTTGGAGAGGAAGAGCCCGGCGGTCAGGAGCACGAGGCCCAAGGCGCTGACCCTGGTGGCGAGCCAGGCCCGCGAGCGGCTGAGCCATTCGACGCCATATCCGCCCATCAGCGCCAGGAGCCCGAGCCACAACGGCACGATGAGCACCAGCAGCCACAGGTAGTACCCCAGCGGCCCTGCGGCCCGTCCGATGGGGCGGTTCAGGAGCACCCGAAGCTGATACGCCAGGAGGAAGCAGACGACGAGGGCCACCAGGTCGCTGCCGATCAGCTGCAGCACCCACCCGGCGCGACGCTTGCCGAGCATTACGCGGGCTCCTCCGTTGCCCTCGACCGCAGCAGTCCGCGGAAGAGCTGCTCGTACGCGTCCGTGACCGCCTCCCACGAGTAGTGCTGCCGGACCCGTTCCTGCCCCCGCCGGCCGTGCTCCACCACCATCACCGGATCTCTCAGCAGCCGCTCGAGGACCTTCCGGAGTGCCGGCGCCCCCACCGCGCCATCATAGGCAAAGCCGGCGTCGCCAATGCTTTCCAGATTCTCCGGCGTGCCGTTGACGACGACGCAGGTGGCAAGCCCCATCGCCTCCAGGAGGGCTGGATGGGTTCCTCCGACTTCCGAGGTCTCGACGAAGCAGTACGCGTTGGACGCCAGCTCCCGGTACCCTTCACCAAACAGGTAGCCGGTGAACGTGATGCGGGGGTCCGTGGTGGCCGTGAGCGACCGGATGTAGGCGCCGGCGTACGGCGCATCGCCCACCACCACGCACTTGAATGGGGTCGTGAGCCCCGCGAAGGCGTCCACGAGGTGATGGGCGCAGTTCTCCGGAACCAGCCGACCCACGAAGAGCACGTACCGCCTCGGCTCGAGGCCGTAGCGCGTGAGGTGTGGACCGGGCGGCACGGTCATCGGCACCGCCCCGTATGCGATGTAGGCGGAGGGGGCGCCGTGGCGCTCCAGGTAGTACTGCTGGACGCGGCGTGAGTCGGTCACGATCGCATGCGGGAATCGGGTGGCCGTGTGCTCCGTCGCCCGGATGTACCAGCGCGCGACGCGCCCCCACTTCTGGCGCTTCCAGTCGAGGCCATCCACGTTCAGAACAACCCGTTGCCCCGCGAGCCGGGGAATCCACGTGAGCGGACTCACGCCCACGTTGCAGAAGAGCGCGACGTCATAGCGCATGGCAAGCGCATGGACCGATGACAGCAGGCTATGGGTGATGGTATCGAGGTGCTTGCGCCTGATCGTCGGCAACTTGATGAGCTGCATGCCCCGGTACGTCCTGCCGCCATAGGTGATGTGCGGCACGCGACAGTACACGGTCACGTCGTGCCCCCGCGCGACGAGCCGCGCTCCCAGCTCTTCCGCGCAAGTCTCGAAGCCGCTGTAGCGAGCCGGGACCCCCCGGGTGCCGAGGATGGCGATGCGTATGGCCGACCCTACCCGGTCAAGACCGGAGGACCCATTCCTGACGCTGTGAGACCCGGTCGAGTGCGTGGAGGGTCCGGCCGGGCCCTGGGCCCGGCTCTCCGGGCGCGCCGCAGCACGCGCGCCTGGTCGATGAAGCATGCCGTCGCCGGGCCGCTGCGGAAGAGCGGGCGCCGGACCAGAGAGGCCGCGACGCCCCAGATGGAGTCCTTGACGTTGATCCGGATCAGCGTCAACGGCCGGGCTCCGCTGGAGCGAGTGTCCTTGCCATCCTTTCGGTAGATTGCAGCCCGCCCAGCAGCCGAGGGTCGTTCGCCCACCGAGACGATGACGGAGATTTCCGGGAGCGGCATCGGTCTTGGCGTCCAATCAGGACGGCAGTCATGCCGTGCGCACGATACGCGCGGGCCGTCACCCTAAGCGGCCCACGTCCCCGCGGCCACCCGGAAAGTACTGGCAGCGGGACATCAAGTCAAGAACAACTCGTGAACCCGGTCCTCGTTCGCCGGGCACCGCGGGGCGAAGAATCCGACGGCGCGGGGCCAGAGGAGTCGCGCCAGGGCCAGGCGTCCCGACCACCCCGCCCCACTCCTGCCCGGCGCCATCGATGACCCACGCCATCTATCGGGGCGCCCGGCGCGAAGCCGGGTCACGCCGCAGGATCCCCGAGCCGGAATCCGAGGCGATCGCCGAGGAGACTGAGGGTCGAGTGAGCGCCGGGGTGCGCGTTCCAGATCGCGAAGAATCGGTTCTGGGTCTGCGAAAGCCCGAAGCGCACGTCCAGCCGCTGGGCGCAGTCGATCAAGCTCACGGCGGCCCATACCCGCTCGGTGGTAGGCGCGGCGGCGAGCGCCTCCATCGCCGTCGCAATCGCCTGCCGCATGAGCGGCGCGGCCCTCGTCAGATCGAGCGCGAGCTCGAGCGTGTCGGCCTCCTGCTTGAGGTCGAAGACGCGCCCAGGCACCTCGCCCGTCCGCGCGATGTCGGCGACCTCGTCGGTGATCTGACGGGCCAGCACGTGCCGGGCGACGAGGGTCAACGCCTCGGGCGCCGGCGCGCCCGAGTCGTGCAGGTCGTGGATCAACCGGCGGCTCTCGTCCCACATCCGGCGGTAGGCGTCCTCGTGTCGCGCGATTGCGCTCTCGGCGATCCGGGCCAGCGCGCGCCGGCGGTCATCGAGGAAGAGATGGCGGAACGTGTAGGTTCCGTCGAGGAAATGCCGGTCGAGGGCCCGCACCAGGTCCGACACGCCACTCTGAGTGTAGCCGTCGAGGAGCTCGGTTCGCGCCTCCTCGTAGGCGCTGTCGCTCGCGAACCGGCGAGCGCCGCAATGGAAATCATAGCCGCCGTGATGCAGGACCGCGTACGCGAGATCCTCGGTCTCTCCGGTGATGTCCGCGCGGACGTGGACCCGCCCGATCCGGAGCGCCGTCGTGCCGTTGCTGTCGGCGTCCTGGCCGAGCCGGGTGACGGTGAACGCGTAGACCCGCTGGCGCTCGGCCTGCTCCTCGAACAGGCCCGACATCGCGTAGTGCGCGACGACGCGCCTGAAGTCGACCACCTCCGGACGGACGTATCGGCGGTACGCGGTCGCGCCGTCCCCGATCTCGGGGATGTTGCTCGGAGCCAGGGCCAGCCGCTTCAGGAACTCCCCCTCCAGCGCCCCGCCCCCGACCGTCCACACGTACTGGATAGCCATCGCCGCGTACCGCAGCACCTGCACGGGCTCGACGGACGAGACCTCGTCGAAGAACCAGCCGCATGAGGTGTACATGAGCAGGCGCTGGCGCTGCAGTTCGAGGAGCCGCATCGCCGACACCTGCTCGGACGGGTCGAGCTGCCGCTGCTGGTGCCGAGCGAAGAAGTCCGCCTGCGCCGCCCACGACCGGTCGAGCACGACCCGGACGTAGTCGTCGCGGGCCTCCCACGGGTCCTTGAGCAGGGCGCCCGCGCGGGCCTCGAACAGGCGGTCGACCTCCGCCCGGAGCCAGTCGAGAGCGTCGCGCAGGGGCCCGCGCCAGCGCTGATGGTAGTCGCTTCGGACGCGGCAGCCGCAGTCCGCGCGCCACCGCTCCACGCCGTGGGCGCAGCTCCAGGAGGTGTCGTCGCGGATCTCGGCCTCCCACGCCGGCGGGTTCGCCGCCAGGAACGCTCCGTAGTTCGTCAGCTCGGCCAGGCCCTCCCGCTCGATCTGTTCGAGCGCGGCGGCGAGCGCCATGTCGCCAAACTTGCTGTGGTGGCCGTAGGACTCGCCGTCGGTCGCGCAGTGGACGAGCTGCGGCCAGGGGCGCGCGTCCGAGAACCCCTTCCGCAGGTACTCGACGAACCGCTCGCCCCGGGAGAGCGCGTCCCCGAAGCCGATCGCGCGCGAGATCGGGCCGTCGTAGAAGAAGAGCGCCAGAGATTGGCCACCGGGCCCTCGCCACCGATACGGCCGGCTCGAATCGACGTCCGCGCCGGCCTCGGTCCACTCGGCATGCTCGATCGGGCGGATGCGGGAGGCCTGGTGCGGCGCGAGGATCGTGAAGCGGATGCCGGCTTCGGCCAGCACCTCGAGGGTTTCGGCATCCACGGCCGTCTCGGGCAGCCACAGGCCCTCGGGCTCGCGGCCGAAGCGGTGCCGGAAGTCCTCGATGCCCCAGCGGACCTGGGTGACCTTGTCCCGCCGCGTCGCCAGCGGCATGATCGCGTGGCCGTAGACCTGGGCGATCGCGTTGCCGTGACCGGCCCGAGCGGCCCGGCTCACCCGGTCCGCCTCGAGGATTTTCGCGTACACGGCGGGGCGCTGCTGCTCGAGCCACCCGAGGAGCGTCGGCCCGACATTGAAGGAGATCTTCTCGTAATTGTTGACGATGTCGAGGATCCGGTTGTCACCGTCGACGCGCCGGGCTGCCGCGTTCGGCGCGTAGCACTCGGCGGTGACCCGGTCGTTCCAGTCGTGAAACGGGTGGGCGGAGTCCTGGACCTCGACGAACTCGAGCCAGGGGTTCTCACGGGCAGGCTGGTAGAAATGGCCGTGGACCGTGATGAACTTCATCGCGGCTCAGCTCGCGTCATTGCAGAACCGTTGCGGGAGGCTGGCGGCGACTCGGTGCGGATCACGGCGTACCGATCTCGAGATCGGTGCCATGGTCTCGCTTCCGGCCGTGCGGCGGCTGGGCGTGGCGCTTGCTGAACGATGCGGGCGAGGCCTCAGAAGTCCTCGAGCCCCGAGAGGAACTCTCGGCGACCGCCGCGCGGGATGACGACGAGTCCGGACGGGTCGACATGGAACCGCCGTCGGTCGCCGAGCCGGTCGAGACCGAGCTCGGCGTCGGCGGGAATGATGTTGAAGCGATCGATGATCGCCCGGCGCACGCGCGCCCCCTTGCCCACCGTGGTGTGGTCCATGATGATCGAGTCCTCGATCACCGCGCCCTCGTTCACCCACACGTCGCGGCCCAGGATCGAGTTTCGGATGGTGGCGCGCTTCACCAGCGAGCCCTCGGCGAGGTGGGAGTTGTCAACCTCGCCCCCGATGATGCGGGCGCCCGGCCCCGCATGGCGGCCGACCCGGACGGGCCAGTGGCGGTTGTCGAGATCGAAGCGGGGCGACTCCCCGAGCAGATCCATATGCGACTGCCAGTAGGCCTCGAGGGTCCCGACGTCGCGCCAGTAGCCCGGCTCCTCGTAGGGCTTGACGCCCGGCACGTCGTTGGTCTGAAAGTCGTAGGCGAAGACGCGGCCGCCCGGCACCAGCTCCGGGATGATCGTCTTCCCGAAGTCGTGATCGGTGCTCCGCCGCGCGTCGACCAGCAGCGTGTCGATCAGCGCCTGGCTCGAGAAGATGTAGTTTCCCATGGACGCATAGGCGCGGCTCGGATCGCCGGGCATCGGCTTGGCGCGGCGCGGCTTCTCCTCGAACTCGACGACGCGCGCCTCGCGGTCCACGCCCAGGATCCCGAAGCTCGAGGCCTCGGCGACCGACACCGGGCGCGCGGCCACGGTGGCGTCGGCGTCACGCTCCAGATGGAAGGCGATCATCTGGTTGATGTCCATCCGGTAGATGTGGTCGGCGCCGAAGATCGCGACCAGCTGTGGGTGGTAGTCATCGATCAGGTTGACGTTCTGGAGGACCGCGTCGGCGGTGCCGCGGTACCAGCTCTCGCCGTAGCGCATCTGGGGCGGCACCACGGTGATGAAGTGATCGGAGACCAGACCGCCGGTGCGCCAGGCGTGGCGCAGATGCTCGATGAGCGACTGCGACTTGTACTGGACGAGGACGTAGACCGACAGCAGCCCCGAGTTGACGAAGTTCGACAGCACGAAGTCGACGATGCGGTGGCGCCCCGCGAACGGCACCGCCGGCTTGGAGCGTTCGCGCGTGAGGGGGTGCAGGCGCTCGCCCTTGCCGCCCGCGATGATCATCCCCAGGATGCGGAGTCGGGCCATGCGTCAGCGCCTGCGGCTCGCCCACACGCCCCCGGCTCGCCCGCTCCAGCCGCGAGACGTCATGTCCCGGCTTTGGTCTCGGTCCGGGTGGGCGGCCCACCGAGGCCCCAGGCCGGATCGACGTCAGCGAAGCAGAAATCCTGGCGTTCGAGGCGGCGGACACCGTCTGACTCCTCGGCGGTCAAGGGCTCGCCTGCCCGCAGCCGGCGCGCCAGCTCGGAGAGGCGCTTGAACTCCGCGTAGTGCTCGGCGACTCGCTGCTCGGCGTAGTCGCGCGCCGACCAGGTCGTGATGAGAAACTGCCAGTCCGAGGCTTCGAGCAGCAGCAGTTCCCGTGTCGCCTGGGCGAGCACGCGCCGGCAGTCGGCGCTCGTCGTGTCGAGCGATCCCAGGTGCTGGACCCACTCGTTCTCCGCGCTGTAGAGCCGGTCCCACGTCCACTCGGTGTCCCGGTTGAGCCACACGCGATGGTCACCGCCTTCTCCCCACGAGCCCTCGGGGAGGGCCAGCGTCTCCTTCGGCGGCACCGCCTCGAGCGCCTGAGCGAGCGTCATGGGCTCGATCTCCGCCGCCTTGAAGCGCCGCGCGATCTCCGCCAGCCACTGCGGCCCCTCGAACCACCAGTGGCCGAAGAGCTCCGCGTCGTAGGGCGCGCAGATGAGCGCGGGCCGCTTGCTATTGACCTCACTCAGCGTCTCGCGCGTGAGGGTGACGAAGTGATCGGCGTGCCGCTTGACCTGCTCGGCCGCCGTGGGCGACTCATAGATCGCCTTGGCGCCGAGATCGCCGCTGGCGTCCGTGACGCGCCAGAACCGGAGGCCGCCCGGGAAGTGCTTCTTGTGGAACTCGAGGTACGCCGGATCTCCGGGGTAGCCGACCTCGCGGCTCCAGACCTGAAGCGTGGTCTTCGGTTCGCGAATGAAGGCGACGGCCTGGCCCGTCCCCCCCCGCGACGCGACCCGATACGGACGGTACGGCGACCGCGCCCGCATGCGCGGGGCCAGCGGGCTCTCGCCCGGCGAGAGGTCTCCGGGCATCGGGAAGAAGTCCCGATACGGGTAGATCGGCTCCCCACCGGCCACGAGGTGGTGGTCCGCCACGAAGTACTCGATCCCGTGTGCCGCCAGCATCTCCTCGACGCCGGGCCGCATGCGCCGCTCGCGCCCGCGGTCCCGCCCGATCGGCGGCGTCCACTCGTAGCGTGGCCGGTAGGCGCACTCCGGAAGCCAGATCCCGCGGGGTGCCACACCGAAATGCCGCCGGTGGGTCTCCGTCGCGGTCCGGAGCTGGAGGTGAATCGACTCCTCGCGGCCGAGGAGGGGAAAGTACCCGTGCGTTGCGGCGCACGTGATCAGCTCGATGTGTCCCGCGCGCTGCAGGTCGCCGTACGCCCCGGGAATGTCCCCGCCGATCCGGCGGTGCAGCTCCCACATCCGCTCGTAGACGCCGAGCCAGTAGTCGGCGAGCGCGGCGATCGCGGCGTTGTTCTCCTTCATGAAGTGCGCCCGGCTCTCGGCGCAGGTCCGGCGGATGTTCTGGAGGTAGAACTCCAGCTCGCGCTGAAACTCGGGCGACGCGAGCTGCTCGGTAAGCACCGGCGACATGTTGATGGTCCACCGGGGCGAGATCCCCTCGGCCACCAGCGTCTGGGCCGTCTCCAGGAGCGGCAGGTAGCACTCGAATGCGGCCTCGCACAGCCAGTCGCTCCCGTGCGGCCAGCGGCCGTGGTTCAGCACCATCGGGAGGTGCATGTGGAGGACGAGCGCGAAGGGAGCGCTCACCAGTATCGAGACCACCGTGGGTTGCTCAGCACGCGCAGGCTCCAGCGGACAGAATGACAGCCTGGCCATTATCTGCAGCGCCGAAGCATCCTGTCAATTCACGGAAGTGAGACGCGCGAGGGGAAGCGGAGCGCACTCGAGCCGTACGCTGGGCGGGATCGGGCGGTCTGCGCGGGTCCGCGATGAGTGGCCCCGCTCGAGGGCTTCGGGCGCGAGATCGGCGGTCGGGGGCATGGCGGGGCCGCCGGCGGTCGTGATAGGGTAGCCTCCGCCGTGGCGCTCCGACTCGATCCCATCGACCAGCTGCTGGCGCTGGATCCCGGCCGCCGCGGAATCGGCCACTTCTTCCGTCCGGGCGGGGCGCTCGCGGCAGCCCGAGCCCTCCGGCGAGCTCGACGCGTGGCGCTGACCACCGGCTTCGTGCTCGCGCGCGGGCTGCCGGAGACCGACGGGCCGCCGGGCACCGCGGTCCTCGGCCGCGCGTTGCGCCGACTGGGCGCCGAGGTGCGCTACGTCACGGATGCGGCCACTGTGGCCCCGCTCGAGGCGTCCCTGAAGGTGCTGTCCGAGCCCGTGGAAATCGAGGTCTTCCCGGGTGGGGACGGCGAGGCCGGGGCGCGCCAGGTCCTAGCCCGGCTCCGCCCGTCGCACCTGGTGGCGATCGAGCGCCCCGGCCGTGCCGCCGACGGCGACTACCGCAGCGCGCGCGGCGAGTCGCTCAGCCAGTGGAACCCCCCGCTGGACGCGCTCTTCCTCGTGGGCTCGCGGGCGATCACGATCGGCGTGGGTGACGGCGGCAACGAGATCGGGATGGGCTCGGTGCCGCGGCCGCGGCTGCGGCGGGCGGGAATCCCGGCCAGGATCGCCTCGACCGTAAAGGTGATGCACCTGGTCGTCGCCGGAGTGTCGAACTGGGGCGCATACGGTATCGTCGCCCACCTCGGGCGCCTCGCCGGCCAGGACCTCCTGCACACGGCGGAGGAGGAGCGCCGACTGATCTCGGCCTGCGCAGCCGCCGGAGCGATCGACGGCATCACCCGCGGGAACGACGCCACCGTCGACGGCGTGCCGCTCGAGGCCCACACGGGTATAGTTGAGCTGATCCGAGCCATGGGAGGCCGACCGTGACCATCCACGACCACTATCGCGCACTGCACCCGAAGTCGGCGGCGCTCTTCGAGCGCGCCCGGCACGTGATCCCGGGCGGCGTCACCCACGACATCCGTCACCTGTCGCCTTTCCCGATTGCCGTCGATCGCGCGGCGGGTCCCCACAAGTGGGACGTGGACGGCCACCGGTATATCGACTACTGGATGGGCCACGGCGCGCTCTTCCTCGGCCATTGCCACCCCGCCGTCGTCAAGGCGATCCAGGAGCAGGCGGCCCGCGGCACCCACCTCGGTGCCTCCCACGAGCTCGAGGTCCGGTGGGCCGAGCTGGTCAGCCGGCTCGTGCCGTCGGCCGAGCTGGTTCGCTTCACGATGTCCGGCACCGAGGCGACCCACCTCGCGCTCCGGGTGACCCGCGCCTTCACCGGCCGCTCCCGCATCGTGAAGCTCCACGGCCACTTCCACGGCTGGCACGACGGCGTCGTCGTCGGGGTCAATCCCCCGTTCGACGTTCCGTTCTCCGCCGGGGTGCCCGGCACGACGCTCGATCAGATCCTCCTGTGCCCGCCCAACGACATCAAGGCCGTCGAGGCGCTGCTCGCCCGGGGGGACGTGGCCGGCGTGATCATGGAGCCGGCCGGCGGCCAGGCCGGGACGACGCCCACGATGCCCGGCTATCTCCAGGAGCTCCGCGCGCTGACGCGGCGCGAGCACGTGATCCTGATCTTCGACGAGGTCATCACCGGCTTCCGCTACGCCCCGGGCGGCGCGCAGGAGTACTTCAACGTCGTCCCCGACCTGACCACCCTGGCAAAGATCGTCGCCGGCGGACTGCCGGGCGGCGCCGTGTGCGGCCGGCGCGACCTCATGTCGATGATCGCCCACCGCGGCGACCCCGCGTGGGACCGGACCCAGCGAGTCGCCCACGCCGGCACCTTCAACGCCAACCCCGTCTCGGCCGCCGCCGCGATCGCCACGCTCGAGATCTGCGCCGACGGCGCGCTCCAGGCGCGCGCGAGCAAGGCCGGCGAGGAGCTCCGGAGCGGAATCGCCGACGCCATGAAGAAGGTTGGGGTCCCCGGCGCGCTCTACGGAGAGGCGTCCATCTTCCACATCTCCTTCGAGGGGCGCCCAGGGCTGGCCGGCTTCGACCGCCCACGGCGCGGCGAGCTCTATCACTTGCTGCGCTGCGCCCTCATCAACGAGGGCGTGGATTGCTCGCCCTATCACGGCTGGGTCTCCGCCACGCACGGAAACGAGGACATCGAGCTCACCATCGCCGCCTACGAACGCGCCTTGACCGCGATGGCGGCGGAGCGGGCCTTCAAGGGCCAGTGATGGCGACCCCGGAGGAGAAGCTCGCCCGGCTCCGCAGCCTCTACGACCTCGTCCGGCAGTCGGAAGAGCTCGAAGGAGGCGTCACGCTCGAGGAGGACGTCGGCGCCGTCATCGTCGGCGGCTGGGCGCTGCTCGCCTTCGACGAGCGCGATCAGCTCGCCGCGTCGTTCCACCTCGACTCGCACCCCAACGCGGTGTCGCAGCTCACGCGCCATCTGGTCGAGCGCGGCGTGACGTTCGCCCTCAACGAGGCGTTCCTGGTCGACGACGAGGACCGCATCGTCTTCGAGTCCGACGCCGAGCCCCCCGGCGGCGGGGCAGGCGATCGACCCTCCACGGGAGGGCCGCTGATCGTGGGAGGCTGAGGCTCGGAGGAACTTCCCCCTCCGGCGCCAACGCCCTCACCCGGTTTCGACCGTCCGCCAGCCTTGAGGCGAGCCCTTGCTGGTTGAAGGGCCTGCTGATGGTCGATGGTCGGCTGATGATCGCGCTTCGTCCCGCGCAGTCAGGGAAGCGTTGCGGGCATGGGTAGTGTCTCAGTTCGAACTGAGGCACTACCGGCGCATGCGTTGGATGGACACGTCCGACCCAGCTCTGGTAATCTCGACCGTCTGGTTGGGCAGGTAGCTCAGTTGGTAGAGCACAGGACTGAAAATCCTGGTGTCGGCGGTTCAATCCCGTCCCTGCCCACCACTTAACTGCCTACTTTTAAAGGTCTTGGAGAGCCGTTCCCCGACATGAGCACGTCGCGAACGGCCCAGACTTTCGCCCAACTTTCACCCAGAGTCCGAGTGGCAAGGGCGTAACAACACCCTGGCTGGAGCCGCGGGGCTCGGGCCGACGGCGGTGCCGGACGGGCGCCCCGCGCTTGGCGACCAGGCCCGCTGCTGATCGCGCCGGCGACGGGCCAGCGGCTTGATCGGCCTCGACAGCAAGCACGATCTCGGGGGGCGTGATCGCCACGCCTCCCGATTCCCCGGCCGATCTGTTTCGCGCACCCGCGCGCCTGATTGTGGATTGTGGGGCATGGAGGCCTTGACGGGCCTGCCGGCGCGGCGTTATGTCTTCGTCGGCGTGCAGCGCTGGTCAAGCGGGACTCAGGGGGCTGGGTGTTGGTAGCGCGAGTGGGCCGACGGGTTAGCCAGTGAGGACGGGCGAAGGCTGTTCCCGGATCGGGTCGGCGATCGAGCAGCCGGGCCGGGCTATCCTGTCGCCCGCGCGCCGGCCCGCTCGTCAGAGTCCTGGGCCTCACGGATGGCTCGTCCGTGGCAACCAAGATGTCATCCCATGAGCCCTCCCGCCATCGAACGTAAGCTCGCCGCCATCCTGAGCGCCGATGTCAAAGGCTACAGCCGGCTCATGGGCGACGACGAGGTGGCGACCGTCCGGACGCTAACCGCCTACCGCGGGGTCGTCGCGACCCTCATCCAACATCACCGCGGCCGTGTGGTGGACTCTCCGGGAGACAACCTGCTGGCGGAGTTTGCCAGCGTCGTGGATGCGGTGGAGTGCGCGGTGGAGGTCCAGCGAGAGCTCAAGTCGCGGAATGCCGAACTGCCGGTCCCCCGCCGGATGGAGTTTCGCATCGGCATCAACCTCGGGGATGTGATCGTCGAGGGGGAGCGAATCTATGGAGACGGCGTCAACGTCGCGGCGCGCGTGGAGGGGCTGGCCGAGGCGGGGGGCATCGCTATCTCCGGGACGGTCTATGACCAGGTCAAGAGCAAGCTGGGGCTCGGCTATGAGGCTCTGGGCGAGCAGCCGGTCAAGAATATCCGCGAGCCAGTACGGGTCTATCGGGTCGTCTTGGAGCCTCGACCGGCCGCGGTTGCGCCGAGCGGGGAGAAGGAAGTCCGGCCGCGTCCGTGGCGACGGGTGATTCTGCTTCTGCCGCTTGCGCTGCTGGTCATCGCGGGAGGCGTGGCGGTCTGGAGCCTCTACTTCCGTTCCCGGTCCCCCGTCCTCGAGCTCCCCGACAAGCCCTCCATCGCCGTGCTGGCCTTTGACAACATGAGCGGGGACGCAGGGCAGGAGTACTTCAGCGACGGCATCACCGAGGATCTGATCACGGGCCTCTCGAAGGTCTCGGGGCTGTTCGTGATCGCGCGCAACTCGACGTTCGCGTACAAGGGCAAGGCGGTCAAGCCTGCCCAGGTGAGCCGGGAGCTCGGCGTACGCTACGTCCTGGAGGGCAGCGTTCGCAAGGCCGGAAACCGCTTGCGGATCACCGCTCAGCTCATCGACGCCACCACCGGCTATCACCTGTGGGCGGAGCGCTATGACCGGGACCTGAAGGACGTCTTTGCCCTCCAGGACGAGGTCACCCAGAAGATCGTCGGGGCCCTGGCGGTGAAGCTCACGGCTCCGGAGCAGGGGCAGCTTCGGCGGACGCCCACGGCGAACCTCGAGGCCTATGACTACGTCTTGCGCGGGATGGAGAACTACCGGCGCACCACGAAAGAGGCGAACGCCGAGGCGCAACGGATGTTCATGAGAGCCCTTGACCTGGACCCGCAGTACGCGGCGGCCTACGTGGCCCTGGGGTGGGCGTACTTGCAGGTATGGACGCTTCAATGGAGCCAGGACCCCCAGACGCTTCAGCGAGCCTTCGAGCTGGCCCAACAGGCGATCGCCCGAGACGACTCGCTGGCCCTCGCCCACCGGCTGCTGAGCCAGGTCTCTCTCTGGAAGAAGGAGCACGAGCGCGCGATCGCCGAGGCGGAGCGGGCTGTCGCCCTGCGCCCCAACGACGCAGACGGGTATGAGACGCTGGCGGAGGTTCTCGCGTGGTCCGGGAGGGCGGAGGAGGCGATCGGGTTCATCAAGAAGGCGATGCGCCTCAATCCCCAGTACCCGTTCTTCTACCTCTGGACGCTCGGACACGCGTACTACCTGACGGGACGGAGTCCGGAGGCGATCGACACTCTCAGGAAGCTTCTCGATCGGAACTCCAATTTCGTGCCCGCCCACGCCTTCCTGGCGGTGCTGTACGGCGAGCGGGGCCTTGAGAAGGAGGCTCGGGCCGAGGGCGAGAAGGCGTCGAGGCTCAGCCCCAGGGCCTCTCTGGAGAGTCTGAGGCAACGTGTTCCTTACAAGGACGAGAGAGCTCTGGAGCGTTTTCTGGCGGGTATGCGCAAGGCGGGAGCGAAATGAGGATTCCGCCGCGCCGGTCGGGAGCGGATGAGGAGGCGTCTGGCCGACGCCGCTGTATCATCGGCTGATCCATGCACTGCCCCGGTGATCGGGGGGAACGCAGCATCGAAAGGAGATATCACTGACCTTCGTGCCGGGCGACGATGAGCAGGTTAGTCCGCAGGCGGCCGCTGCGCCGGCCTTTCACCGGCAACGTCGGCAAGACGCACGGCGTCAGCCCGAGGACACCGACCCCGCAACGGCTGCGGCGCTCGCGGCGTCAGGGCACGAGGTCTTTGTCGGTACCTTGGGCTACACGGATGGGCAGCCGCGCCTCGTGATGGGGAGCCGAGCTCGCTCCCGGGAATGAGAGGAAGGACCACATTGACCAAGGGACGACAGCATCGGAAATTTGATGTTTTGGAGGAATTCGCGCGCCAGGTGACCGACTGGAGTGGAAGGTCGTGGGCGTTCGGCCTGGCCGTCGGGGTCATCGCCGTCTGGGCGCTCACGGGCCCCCTCTTCACGTTCTCGGATTCCTGGCAGCTCGTCATCAATACGGGAACAACAATCGTCACGTTCCTCATGGTCTTCTTGATCCAGCGGTCTCAGAACAAGGACGCGCAGGCCATCCATCTGAAGCTCAACGAGCTCGTCGCGGCGATGCATGGAGCGAGTAACCGCCTCATCAATATCGAGGACCTATCCGAGGACGAGGTTCACACGCTCCACCGCCACTACCAGACTCTCGCGCAGATCGCGAAACACGAACGCCTTCTGACCGAGTCCCATTCCATCGAGGAGGCTGAGAGGCGCCATCAGCGAAAAGGAGAACGGCCGAAGCCCTAACCGGCGGAACGCGTCCTGGACCGACACCCTGGGCTGGGTGCGAGTCTAGCGAGCGTCCCGCTTGGCCTGCTGTCGCTGTCCTCGCGCCTGGATGTGCCCCTGGATCGCCTTCGCCTCGGTCTTCTGGAACTGCCGCCGGGCGGCGTTCTCAATCGCACCCGATCCGATCGCTTTGCCGCGGGTTGCGCTCCTGGACGCTTCGGCCGCCGCAGCCGCTTGCCGGCTGGCTGCCGTGACCCGAGCTGATGCCTTCTTGCTCTTCTTCATTCCACCGGCTCCTCCCGCCCTCGCTCCAAGGCTCTCCGGTCGCTCCACCAAGGCGGTAGTGTACTCCAACGACGCATCTGGCATGAATCGCCGAGTGCGGTCGCCTCGGGTTTGACGAGGCCGGCTTTGCGCTCGTACCTCAGCCGGTACGAGTTGCACCGCCTGTCGAGCGTGAGCGCGTGGTGACGACCCGGCCCTTCTCCGAGACCGTGGCGGGCATAGAACCTCCTCCTTGCTTGTTGTACGATCAGGCAAGAATGCATAAGAGGCGGGTACCCGGCGCAAAGGCCTCGAGCCGGAGAAGGGCGCGAGCGTGGAGCGACGAATGTCGAGGCACTCCGAAGGGAGGGCAGCCATGACGAGCTAGGGCACGACTCCAGGAGGGTACGATGGCCAGGTTCAACTTCGACGACTTTGATCCCTACATCACGGCGGCGCCGGACCGAGGACCGCGTCCGAGCGGCGGCGGCCTCTGCAACGGATGCAAGCACGCTCATCTCTTGCGCCGGCGCGGTGTTCAGGACGTCTGGGTCTACTGCCATGAGCTCGGCAAGGCCGTCCCGCCGGACATCGTGGAGTGCAGCCAGTTCAGCGCGGTGGCGGCTCTAAGCCTGCACGAGACGCAGCGGATCGCGTTGCCGATCGACCCGCGCCCCGGCATCCACGACCGCAGCTACCGCTGAGCGCGCCGGCCTCGAGATCTCTGATCCATTCCCGAGGAGGATGGCTGAGAGGCGCCATCAGCGAAAACGGAACGGCCAAGCCGCAGCCGGAGGAACGCGTCCGGAAACGACACTGGGAGCGCCGGTCAGCCGCCCGGGCCGCATGACCTCATCTCACAAATCTGACGTGCACCCGAGCGACACAAGACAGCTGCCTGGGGAGGCTCCTACCCGAAGCACACGTGAGAGGGAGGCCCGGGCCGGAGCCTCTGAACCGCGCTGTCGTACACGCTCGTCCGGGAGAACTTCTGGAAGGGAGGAACCAAGTCACGTGAAGAAGGCACTCGCCATCCTCGCCACCGCAGCGCTCCTCGGCGGTGGTCTGGCTGTCCTGGGCGTTGCCGAGGACACGAAGGCAGAACGTAAGCCGGCGCCCGGCGGAGCCGCCCAAAACTCGAAGGACGCTCGGCGGCTAGCGGGAACCATCAAGAGCGGGGCTCCCGACCGCATCGTCGTCTCCGCCAGAGGCAAGGAGTGGACGTTTGCCGTCGACGCCAAGACCGCGATCACCCGCGAAGGAAGCGCGGTGTCGGCCACGGACGTCAAAGCGGGGGAGACGGTCAGGGTGTGGTACACGACGCAAGACGGAAAGATGGTCGCCCAGCGGGTAGCAGTGAGGCCGGGGGATGCCGCCGGGAGGATGAGTAACCCCGGCGCGGCGCAGAAGCCAGCGAATCCCTGCGCTCCGAAGCGGTAAGGCGCGTTGCCGGCCCGCCTGGCCCGAGGGCCGGGGGCCAGCGCGCCTACCTCGGGGCTGTTTCCTCCACCACTCCGGTGTACCAGAGGTTTCGATCCGTCAGCTCGACGCTCACCACGCGCTCGTCGCTCAGGTCCTGAAGGGCAAGCCAGACATGCACGATCGCGGAGCCTGTGATCGAAGGGCCCGAGACGAACGTTCCCCTGGGGTCGACGGGACCCTGCCGCGACTTCGAGACCCGAACTACCGGCGGCGAGTGCCGAGCAACCAGCATCCAGCGCCCCGCGGGCACCTCCCCGAACCGAAACTCCCCCGTCGCGTCAGCCACGCTCACCCGCATGAGATCCGTCCCACCAGCATCGCGAAGGGCCTTCAGATAGGCCTCAAGGATCTCCTGGATCCGCGGCGCGGCCCTACGGTACGCCGCCATCGACGCTCGCCCGTGCTCCTTCGCCTTGTCCAGCTCGATCAAGAGGCTTTCCGAGAAGGGGACCAGCGTGACCTGGACACCCGAAACTGGCTGGTCAGGCCCGCCCGGAGTGCGCCTCTCTTCGTAGATGCGTCCGACGACCTGGCTGACCCGCCCCGAGCGGGCCCCGGCATGGTAAGGCTCGAGCGGGGGCGCCTGAGGGCTCCCCCAGGCCCGGGCAACGCTCACCATGAGCGCCATCAAGGCGACGACCCAGCCCGCCGTGCCCGCCGACGCGGCGTCGCCGGGTCGCCTCGCCGCGGATCCGCCTGCCATCAGCCGGACTGCTGCCGCCGTCGCTCCCGGAGAATTTCGACGACGATCGGGATCATTGACAGGACAACCACGATCACCACGACCACGTGGATGTGGTCGCTGATGTTCGGCACCGCCTGCCCGAGGAGGTAGCCCGCCCCCGTCATGCTGGTGACCCATCCGATGCCGCCCGCCACATTGAAGCAGAGGAAGCGCCGGTATTCCATCCGACCGACGCCTGCGACCACGGGCGCGAACGTCCGGACGATGGGCACGAACCGGGCGAGAACGATCGTCTTCGCGCCGTGACGGGCGTAGAAATCGCGCGTTCGCCTGAGGTGGCTCGGATTGAAGAGCAGCGACCGTGGTCGAGTGAAGAGCCGGGGACCGATGTGGGCGCCGATCGCATACCCGACGCTGTCGCCCACGGTGGCGGCAAGGATGAGCAACGCGTTCAGCAGCCAGATGTTCAGCCCCCCGGCCGCGGCGACAAGTCCGGCCGTGATCAGCAGGGAGTCGCCCGGCAGGAAGAACCCGATCAGCAGCCCCGTCTCGACGAAGACGATGGCGACCAGGACAACGTAGCCCCCCCAGCGAATCAGATCATCGAGAGCGTACCGCCCCGAAACCAGCTCGAGCAAGAACTCCACGGCCTCATTTGCTCCCGACCGCCACCGTCGCCTGCGTCCCGCCGGTAGGCTGCTCCCCCGCCCGGATGCGCATTCCGTAGAACGAGCGCCACACGAACACGAGCGACGCGGCGAAGAAGGCCACGGCCAGGAGCCACCCGAGGCCGGCGCCGTTCTCCGACCTCAGCGTGACGGCGAGCTCCACGGCCAGAAGGCCGAAGAGCGTGGTGAACTTGATCACCGGGTTCATGGCGACAGACGACGTATCCTTGAAGGGGTCGCCGACCGTATCGCCCACCACCGTCGCGGCATGTAGCGGCGTGCCCTTCTCCTTGAGCTCGACCTCGACGATCTTCTTGGCATTGTCCCAGGCGCCCCCCGCGTTGGCCATGAAGACCGCTTGGTAGAGGCCGAAGAGGGCGATCGAGATGAGGTAGCCGATGAAGAAATACGGCTCGAGGAACGCGAAGGCCAACGTCGAGAAGAACACCGTGAGAAAGATGTTGAACATCCCCTTCTGCGCGTACTGAGTGCAGATCTCCACGACCCGCTTGCTGTCGGTCACGGAGGCCCGAGTGACGCCCTCGAGCCGGATGTTGGCCTTGATGAACTCGACCGCCCGGTAGGCGCCGGTGGTCACGGCCTGGATGGAGGCTCCAGTGAACCAGTAGATGATAGCGCCGCCGGTGATAAGCCCGAGCAGAAAGGGGGGATGGAGAAGCGAGAGCTTGTCGAGGTTCTGGGTCAGGCCGGCGGTCAGCAGCACGATGATCGAGAAGATCATCGTGGTCGCCCCCACGACCGCCGTCCCGATGAGCACGGGCTTGGCCGTCGCCTTGAACGTATTGCCGGCGCCGTCATTTTCCTCCAGTAGATGCTTGGCCGCCTCGAAGTTGACGTCGAACCCGTACTCGTTCTTGATCTGCGTCCGGATGTTGGGAAGCTGTTCGATGATGGACAGCTCGAAGACCGACTGCGCATTGTCGGTCACCGGACCGTAGGAGTCGACGGCGATTGTGACCGGGCCCATGCCCAGGAATCCGAAGGCCACCAGGCCGAACGCGAAGACCGCGGGCGCGACCATCAGCGTCGCGAACCCGGCGGTGCTGATCCCGTAGGCGATCCCCATCAGCAGGACGATCACCATGCCGAGCCAGTATGCGCCAAAGTTCCCGGCCACCAGGCCTGACAGGATGCCGAGCGACGCCCCCCCCTCCCGCGCCGAGGACACCACCTCGCGCACGTGGCCCGACTCGGTCGAGGTGAAGATCTTGACCAGCTCGGGAATGATCGCACCGGCGAGCGTGCCACACGTGATGACTGTCGACAGCTTCCACCAGAGGCTTCCATCGCCGAGGTCGCCGATCAGGAGATACGAGGCGATGTACGTGAGCCCGACCGAGACCAGGGAGGTCAGCCAGACGAGCGCGGTCAGGGGCGCCTCGAAGTTCAGGCGGGTCGCGCCCGCGTACCGGGCTCGAGTCACGGCCTCGTTGGCCAGGTAGGAGGCGCCACTGGCCACGATCATCAGGACGCGCATCGTGAAGATCCACACCAGGAGCTGCCCTTGCACCACCGGATCCGTCACCGCGAGCAGGATGAACGAGATGAGCGCGACGCCGGTGACGCCGTACGTCTCGAAGCCGTCGGCGGTCGGACCAACGGAGTCCCCCGCGTTGTCGCCGGTGCAATCGGCGATGACGCCTGGGTTGCGGGCGTCATCCTCCTTGATGTTGAACACGATCTTCATGAGATCCGACCCGATGTCGGCGATCTTGGTGAAGATCCCGCCGGCAATCCGCAGGGCCGCCGCCCCCAGCGACTCGCCGATTGCGAACCCGATGAAGCAGGGACCGGCATAGTCCCCCGGGATGAACAGGAGGATGCACAGCATCAGGAACAGCTCAACGCTGATCAGGAGCATGCCGATCGACATGCCGGCCTTCAGGGGGATCGTGGAGAGCGGGAGCGCCTCTCCCCGGAGGCTAGCGAATGCGGTTCTCGAGTTCGCAAAGGTGTTGATCCGGATGCCGAACCAGGCGACGCCGTAGCTTCCGGCGATGCCGACCAGGCTGAAGAGCAGGATGATAACGACCCGCATCGCGTCGAACTTCAGCAGAGCGCCGAAATACAGGACGATGACGGCGCCGATGAACGCCTCGAGTACCAGGATGAATCTGCCTTGCGTGATCAGGTACGTCTTGCACGTCTCGTAGATCAGCTCGGAAATCTCGCGCATCGATTCGTGAACGGGGAGGTTTTGCAGCTGATGATAGATGACGAGGCCGAAGACAAGCCCCAGCACACAGACGCCGAGCCCAATCACGAGCAAGGACCGGCCCGAGACCCCCCCGACCTCGACCTGACCGAGATCGGGAATGACGAGGGACGCCTCGCCGGAGCCGGCGTGCGCCGGTTGGCTCGCGCGCTCCGCCGGACTCTGCGCTAATGATCCAGGAAGGTTCACGAGACAGACGGTGACCAGCGTGAGCAACCCCATGACGAGGGTGGGAACGAGACGCCGGCGTCTCGGGTCAGCTGGTTGCATCGGCGTGTCCTCCGAGCGGCGGTGAGTCCGCCGGGTCGCTCCGTGGTGGCGCCGCGTCGCGGATCCGGAGACGAACGACACGAGCCCGAAGATCAGAATGCGTCGCGGTCGGCACAACCCTCAGATCGTACGAAGGGGCTCTTCTCCTGTCAACGACAATAGGCCACCCGGCGCCCGGGTCGGCGTATGAGTTGACAGGCCTGGCCGAGCCCCGTAGGATGGCAGGCCGGCACGCTGGTTGGGGCGATCGCGGTCTCCCGGTGAGCGCACTCCAATCGGTGGCGGCGGTCTGGCAGGATGTTGGCTACGGAGCGACACGAAGGACGTCCACGACCTGTATCCGCGAGATGCCCGTGCTGCGGCACACTGGTGGACCGCCCGGAGAACCAGGACCGCCCGTTCTGCTCGCGAACGTGTCGGCTCATCGACCTCGGCGCCTGGCTCGATGAATCGTATCGTGTTCCAGGCGGCGGCGCCCCGTGCCGTGACGACGGGTCCGAGGAGGCCTAGTGCCCCGCTTCCGTAAGGCGAGCGGCGCCATCCTCTGCCCCTCGTGCGGGCGCCTGACGGACGCGAGCGCCGACGCGTGCTTCTTCTGTGGCCGGCGACACCCACGCGGGTGGGCATTCATCGCCGGGCTCCGGCAGCTCTCGTCCTCGGTCGACGTCACGCGGACCATTATCCTCGTCTGCGGGGCGCTGTACGTCATCAGCTTGCTGATCGACCTGCACGAGGCCCTCCAGGTGCGGGGCCCCTTCGAAGTGCTCTCGCCAAGTGGGCGCGCGCTGAACGATCTGGGGATGACCGGAGCACTGGCGTGGCGCCTTGGACACTGGTGGACACTGATCACCGCCATCTACCTTCATGGTGGTCTGCTGCACATTCTGTTCAACGTGCTGTGGGTGCGGCAGCTCGGACCCGCGGTCGAGGCGGTCTACGGTCCGGCGCGGCTAGTGGTGATCTTCACGGTGGGAGGGGTGGCGGGCTTCTTGCTGTCGAACCTCGTGGGCGTGTCGTTCACGATTGGTGCGTCCGGCGCGATTTTCGGCCTGCTCGGCGCTCTGGTCGCCTACGGGCGGCAACGCGGTGGCACGTTCGGAGCCATAGTGTTCCGACAGTACGGGCAGTGGGCACTCATCCTGTTCATCTTCGGCTTCTTGCTGTCCGGGGTGAACAACTTCGCCCACGCGGGAGGCTTCGTGGGAGGCTTGGTATGCGGGCTCTGCCTCTCAAGCACCGACCACCGAGCGGAGACCGGAGTCGACTATGGCCTCGGGGTGGGCGTGGTCGTGCTCACGGTTGTCGCCTTCGGCCTCGCGTTCGCCCACGGAATCGGCGCCGCTCTTCTGCGGTCGAGCTGAGTCGCTCGCCGCGTGCGGCTAGCTCCTTGACCCACCGGGCGACCTCCATGTCTGCGAAGGAAACCACGCTCCAAAAAGCAACGGGCGCCCGAGGACCAATCTTCGGGCGCCCGTTCGTGTAACCCCGGCGACGACCTACTCTCCCACGCCGTTGCCAGCGCAGTACCATCGGCCCTGGAGGGCTTAACTTCCGTGTTCGGTATGGGAACGGGTGTGGCCCCTCCGGCAACGTCACCGGGAATCTGAGGCTCCAATACATCCCGAGCGACCAACGCTCGCGCGTTTGCCCGGCGTGCATAGATCCGGGTGTTCCCGGATACGATGATTCCCAAGTGAAGTTAGACGACGTTTTGAACAAGAGTGCATCGTGGTCAAGCCGCACGGCCGATTAGTACCGGTCAGCTCAACGCGTTACCGCGCTTACACCTCCGGCCTATCAACCTGGTAATCTTCCAGGGGCCTTCAGAGGGCTTACGCCCTGGGAGGTCTCATCTTCAGGCGGGTTTCGCGCTTAGATGCTTTCAGCGCTTATCCCTGCCGGACATAGCTACCGAGCGGTGCTCCTGGCGGAACAGCTCGCACACTAGAGGTCCGTCCACCCCGGTCCTCTCGTACTAGGGGCAGCTCCTGTCAAACCTCCTGCGCCCGCGACAGATAGGGACCGAACTGTCTCACGACGTTCTAAACCCAGCTCACGTACCGCTTTAATGGGCGAACAGCCCAACCCTTGGGACCTGCTCCAGCCCCAGGATGCGATGAGCCGAC
>Ga0187892_10000288_pt1 | contig 135739 bp, 136 predicted proteins | sample MA1701073metaG_FD_139345 | JGI IMG/M metagenome (GOLD analysis project Ga0187892, IMG submission 139345) | Bio-ooze microbial communities from a basaltic lava cave in the Kipuka Kanohina Cave System on the Island of Hawaii, USA - MA170107-3 metaG ... | reverse complement strand
TGCGGGGCGTGGGGGCATCGGAGGACCGGCTTCATGTATTGCCGCACGGGCCCCCACATTGAATAGCCATGAAGATGATTCGTGCCATTATCCGGCCTGATCATGAGGCACAGGTTCTCGGCCGACTGGAAACGGAGGGTTTATACGCCATCACCAAGACGCCAGTATTGGGTCGTGGACAGCAGCGGGGAATCCAAGTAGGAGCCGTAAACTACAATGAACTGGCCAAGCTGATGTTGATCCTGGTGGTAGGAGACTCTGACTGCCCGCGGGCAGTACAGGCCATCGAAGAGGCAGCCCATACCGGTTATCCAGGGGACGGCAAGATTTTTATCCAAGAAGTCAGAGAGGTTTACACAATTCGAACAGGTGCACAGGGGCTTTAAATGAGGTGATCTTAAGTGAGTAGACTCGTGGTGATCGGCAATGGAATGGCAGGTGTGTACACCATGGAGGAAGTCCTCAAAATCCAAAAGGACATTTCCATCACAATCTTCGGTGACGAACCACTTGTGAACTATAATCGGATTCTTCTTTCAGAAGTCCTGGCAGGTGAACGCAGGCTAGAGGAAACCTTTCTTAATCCCAGGGAATGGTATGCACAAAACAGAATTGACCTGCGGCTAGGGGTAAGGGTCACGACCATCGATCCATCCGCAAAGAGCGTGACGGATTCTGAGGGCAAAACCACTTCCTATAATCATTTGCTGATCGCGGTGGGGGGAATTCCATTTATCCCTCCAATTCGGGGAGTAGAAAAACAAGGCGTCTTTGTTTTCAGAAATATGGAAGATACCCAAAGAATATTGGCTCAGACGTGTCTAACCAAGCAGGCAGTCGTGATCGGTGGAGGTCTTTTGGGCCTTGAGGCAGCCCGTGGCTTGATCAATCACGGTGTTTCAGTCACGGTGGTGCACTTGATGGATCAACTCATGGAGCAACAACTGGACAGGGCCGGTGCCACCATGCTCAAACGGGAAGTGGAACGGCTGGGCATCGGCGTGATGCTGAACACCTCGGCAACAGAGATTCTGGGAGACAAAAGGGTTACAGGGATTCGGTTGACCACTGGGCAGGAGCTTACTGCTGGCCTGGTCCTGGTCTGTACTGGCATTCGGCCCAATCTGGGTTTGGCCAAGGCTGCAGGATTAGAGACACACCGAGGGATTGTGGTAAATGATTATCTCCAAACCAGTGCACCCGACATTTATGCTGTTGGGGATGTCATCGAACATCGAGGCAAGACCTATGGGCTTGTGGCTCCCTTACGGGATCAGGCCAAGGTGATAGCCGATCAACTTGTAGGACAAAAAAAGATGCGCTATGAAGGGACCGTCTGCGCCACAATCCTGAAGGTGGCCGGGGTGAAGCTCACCTCGGCCGGCGTTTTTCTTGGAGGAGGTAGCGATGAGGAAACGGTGTACATGGATACCCAGGCGGCCATCTACAAAAAACTTGTCTTTCAGAGCAATAGGCTGGTTGGCATGATCCTCATGGGGGATAATAAGGATGGCCCGCATCTATTTAATCTGATTCAGTCCGGTCAAGAGGTTTCATCCATCAAGGGACAACTCATTCAGATGATTTCAACGCAGGCTTCTGCCCAGGCGACATCCGGCATCAGTACTACCGCCACTATAGCCGATACAGAACTGATCTGTAACTGCAACTCAGTGACCAAAGGAACTATCCTTCAAACAATCCGGGAGAAGAACCTCAAGACGCGGGATGAGGTGGCCATTTCCACAAAGGCCACTACAGGCTGCGGGAGTTGTACCCAGTTGGTGGAGGATCTGCTCCATGAAGTGAACGCCAAAAAGTCGACCATGACCCCCATCGTGTCTGCCCAACCTACACCCGTCGAACCTCTGGCAGTCAACAAACCCATCCTCGGTTACCCCATTGCTTATCCTAAGTCCCTAGATGTGGAGAGGATCAAGCAAGAGGGGCTAGGCTTAAATTTTGAAAAGATCCGAGAAATGGGAGTCATGGCTCTTACTGAAGACGATTATTACCGTCTAAAGACTTATGGGGTGTGTAGTCAAAAACATCCTGGCTATTTTATGGTGAGGATTCGCATCCCTGGAGGAAAGGTCACTGCAAGACAGCTCATACACCTTGCAGAGCTTGCGGACATCCATGGCCGAGGCTGGGGTCACCTCACCTCCCGTCAAGACCTGGAACTTCACTGGGTGCGTGTAGAAGAGGTTCTGGACATCTGGGAAAGCCTGAAGGCTATTGGGTTATCTACCCGTTCGGCTTGTGGCCATACTCTGCGCAATGTGATGGCCTGCCCGCATTCGGCAGTTTGTCGGACAGCCTTCATTGACGTACAGCCTTGGGCAAAGGCAATCAGTGACTATTTTTTAATGCGATCCGACCTCATCAATCCGGCCATGCCTAATCGCTTGAATATCTACTTTGCCGGCTGTGTTGAATGCGCTCCCCATGCCCAGATCAATGACATCGGTTTTGTGGCCGTCAAACGGCAAGGCAATAATGGCCAAAGCGAGCGTCAGGCTTTGCCTGAGCACGGCGGGTGTGGGAGCACCAAGGTCAAATGCATATTCTCGCATAGCCGCCCCTTCGGGGCATGCTCGACAGCGCTAGCGAGGTGGCACGGGCCCCCACAGACCAATGACATCGGCTTTGAGGTCTGGGTTGGAGGCAGTCTAGGGGCACACCCTATTCTGGGATTTAAACTCAAAGAATTCATCACACCACAAGACGTCTTACCTGTCTGTCAGGCTATCTTCCAGATCCACACCAAGTACGGTAGTCGATCCAAGGCCAAATCCCGACTCAAATGGCTCGTAGACCAATTGGGACAGGAAAAGTTCTCCGATCTCTTCGAAGAAGTATTTCAAGGTAAAAGAACCCTGCCTGAAAATACAGAATTTAATCAGCCTATCCTGGAACAGGGAGAGAGCAAGCTATCATCTTTGTCAAGACTTCATACGGCACTGGCATTACCTCTCACACCATCTTGGTTCCCTCCAGGCTGCTATCCCCAACGGCAGATCGGATATGTACGGATGGCTATCGAGATTTCCCTGGGCGAAATTCGGGCCGGACAGCTTCGGGTTTTAGCCAAGCTGAGCAGGTGTTATGGAAATGGAGAGGTCCATTTTACACCAGACCAAAATGTGGAGTTGCATTGGATTCGTGCCCATGCAGTCCACCGGGTGGCCCGTGTCTTAGAACGGAACGGCCTGACATTAAAAGGAAAGAACCCAGGCCCACAGGTGGTCGCTTGTCCAGGAACCGAGTTCTGTGTGCTGGCAGTAACCAATGCTCAAGGTGCAGCCAGGGACATCCTTAAAAGGTATAGTCCGGATGTCCCTGCAAAGGCAGAACTTCTCAAGAATGTTTCAATCCACATCTCTGGCTGTCCTAACAGTTGCGCCAAACACCAGGTGGCCGATATCGGGCTTGCCGGGACAGTCACAACCGTAGGAAATGTGACACTGTTCTCCTATTTGCTCTATCTAGGGGGCAGCATCTCCGGCAATATCCGTTTGGGTGAGCTGGTTCGAAAAGGGATCACTGAGGATATGATCATTCCCACCATTGATGCCTTATTGGCTCTGGTGCTGGAACATCGTTACGCCGGGGAGTCCTTTCAGCAGGTGATTGACCGCCTGGGCATTACAAAGGTTGTGGCACAGTTGGACACTCGCCTTTCACCCTTTCTACCCAAAGCGTTGGACCGACTTTCTATGGTACCAGACCAGATCGAGGTATTGGAGTGAAGATCATCCAAGCTATTATCCGGCCAGAAAAGGAAAAGGAGGTGCTGAGCAATCTGGAAAAGGCAGGCATTCATGCCTTCACCCGACTGGATGTTTCAGGGCGTGGCCGTCAGAAAGGCATTCAGGTAGGGCCAGTTCGATATGAAGAAATGGCCAAGACCTGGCTTTTAGTCATCGTGAAGGACGATGTACTGGACCGCGCCCTTGAAACCATCAAGATCGGTGCCCGCACGGGCAATCCAGGAGATGGAAAAATCTTCGTGTCCTCTCTATTGGAATCCCGGACCCTACGAACCCAATCTAAAGATAAAGAATAACCAATAAAAACAGCCACTTATTTTCGCTTTGCCTTCCATGCAGGATCATGTCAGAGGGACAGGTCTATTCTTCGTCAATTTTGTCAAGAATTCATAATTATGATACTATTTTAAAATAGAGAGGAGGCCCTAATCAGCATGATAAAAACTGAGATCCAAACCGTCTCGGATGCCATGGCAGAGGCTGTGTCGAAGGGACTCTTTCCTGGTGCTGTCCTCCTGATTCATCACCGCAAACAGGTCCTTCATGAGGCGTATGGTTACGCATCACTTGTTCCCCAACAGACCAGTATGACCCAGGACACCCTTTTTGATCTAGCCTCCCTCACCAAAGTAGTCGCCACGACCAACGCCGTCATGTGCTTGATCGCTGACCGACAGATCTCGCTCAATGATCCGGTAAGTCGATTTATTCCTGATTTCTTATCCCAGGACAAACAGGGAATCACCCTGTTTCACTTGTTGACCCATTCTTCTGGACTACCTGACTGGCAACCGTTCTACCGTGAGGTGTCCAGATTAACCCAGGAGCAGTCCGGCGTCAGAAACATTGTAGGGAGCAAATCCGTTTTATATGAACTCATTCACCAAGAGCCACTTGTCTATCCCATAGGTTCCAAAAGCCTTTATAGTGACCTGGGTTTTATTCTGTTGGGCGAAATCATTGAGAAAGTCGTACAAAAATCATTGGACGAGTTCTGTAAGGAAAGAATCTTCACTTCCTTAAAGATGAAAGATACCTTCTTCCTTCCCCTTTATACTGAGCACCAGATGCAGATCATAAAAACCCGAAGGATTGCAGCTACAGAAAATTGTCCCTGGAGAGGCCGTGTCTTGTGTGGCGAGGTCCATGATGAAAATGCTCATGCCATGGGTGGAGTCGCAGGCCACGCGGGCCTATTTAGCACAGCCCAGGATCTCTACACTTTCCTGAAAGCCCTACTCAAGAGCTTACAAAGTCAGAATGGGTTCTTTCCACAGAGCATGATTAAAGCATTTGTGACGCGCCAGACCAGAATCCCCGACACCTGTTGGGCTCTGGGGTGGACCACTCCCTCAGAACCCTCCACCTCTGGCCAGTTTTTCTCTGCTCAATCCTTTGGTCATTTAGGCTTTACGGGAACTTCCATCTGGGTAGATCCAGATGTGGACCTCATAGTGATTCTTCTCACCAATCGTGTACATCCTAGTCGAGAAAATGACCAGATTCGATTATTCAGGCCCTTTATCCATGATCTCATCTACCAGGCCACTGTTGAAAAACCCTAAGTTGCTCTCAAAAATGCCGTTATACTTGCAAAAAGTATTCGAAAATTGATAAAATTAAAAGGTTATATTCTGTTGCCGAATGTAGTAATTAATAGGAAGAGGAATGGAACAGACTCTATTGCTCAACTCGACCTATGAACCTCTGCGGGTGATCCACTGGCAGAGGGCTATCTGTCTCCTCTGGCAGGGAAAGGTAGAGGTCCTGGAGGTCTACGACCGTGAGATTCACGGAGTTTCTGTAAAGCTTAGGCTTCCTGCCGTCCTGCGGCTGTTAAAAATGGTCAAGGTAGAAGCCAGTAGGCGGGCCATTAAGTTTTCTCGAGCTAATATCTTCCTTCGAGATAACTACCGCTGCCAATATTGTGGCAAACACTTCCGCACAGAGGATCTCACTTTTGACCATGTGATTCCCATCGCCAAGGGAGGGAAAAAGAACTGGGATAATATCGTAACTGCTTGCTGGCGATGCAACAACAAAAAGAGTGGAAGAACCCCCGACGAAGCCCACCTCAACCTGATTAAGATCCCCCATCGACCCACCTGGAGGCCCTACATGACTTTAGCTGCTGGCATTAAAAACGCCCCTGAAGTCTGGAAGGATTATCTGTACTGGAATGTGGAACTGGATCACGACGATTAATCCTTCCAGCACACATCACCTACATTGACCCCTCCACCTTTAAATTGCTATAATGCCCCTAATAAAGAGACTATTTCAAGGAAGGGAATACGATGCTGCCCCTTGCCATCCTAATGAGCAGAAATTTAAAGACCATTCCTTATAACGCCACCCTTAAAGAGGCTGCCTGCCTGATGCGTGATAAGCATATTGGATCACTTCTGGTTGTACGAAATGATGATCACATCGGTATTCTGAGCGAGACCGACCTGGTACGCCGTGGCATTGCAGAAGGCCTGGATCCAGACAAGGCCATTGTGGAGCGCATTATGAGCAGCCCCATCATCACCATCGATATTGAAAAGACCGCGGAAGAGGCTAATGCTGTCATGAGTGAACGAGGAATTCGCCATCTGGCTATTACTAATGAAGGCAAGATTGTGGGAATCCTCTCGGTGAGAGACCTATTGATCTACTTTAAGAATCAATTCTAGCTGACATCTCAGAGAATCCTTAAAATCACTTTCCTACAACAAACTTTAAGTTATCAAAGATTCTTATTCCTTCTTCCACAAGCCCTCCTTCAACCCAGAGTGGATGATCCAGTGCTACAAAATACTGAATCTTCAGAAACTCCATTCCAGAGAGGATCTCTCGAATTTCCTGGGGGCTTTGTCCAGTCAGCGCTAATGTCTCTGGCCTGGTTTTACGCCACTCCCAGGGGTCGGATGCAATGGAAAGATAAAAACCCTTGCTTGCAAGGCGGTCCAGATGCTTGACCAGATTCTTTTTATATAGATCCAGATAGGGGCCTGAGAGGATGAATGCAAAGACAAAATCCCAGCCCCACCAGAAAAAAGATCGGTAGGCGAACATCGCCTGTCTGGAAAAGAATTTTGGAAAGTCCAGATAGACATAAGGGCGCTGATGAAATCGCTCCCCTCGGACCAATTGGCCATGGACAAAATCGGTATGCTCAGGGGCACACAATTCTTTTGGATGGATATGGATCTTGAGTGACTGTTGAAGGTCCACCAGCAGTGCTTGAACCCTTTTGGTGATCTCTTCCTTCCGATCAAAAATATCCCCATTCCGCATAAAGTCCAGGTCTTCAGGTGAGAAGGTCTTGTTGTTATGGATCTGCACGGGGAGCTCCTACAGATGCCGAAGGCAGAATGATCTTTTTCTGTTGGGTTGAACTTTCTCTAATCTGAGAGGCAAGAGCAGGATAATAGTGATCCATGAAGCCTACTAGGCCCTTCCAGTAACGATTGGATCGAATATCTGACCCGCTAAAGCTTTTAAAAAAAGACAAGAGGTGATCTATCACCTCTGTCACAAAACTTGAAGAGAGCTGTTCGTGCCTATAGAATTCCTGCACAGCCTTGTCTAGAAAATCTCCATAAGCGGTAGCCCCAGGGGTTTGAACCTTGATCGGGCTAAACCCTCTTCTGACATGTTCAAGTCCGGTGATCAGTTCCCAGTCAAATGTCCCCGCCCTGTTATAAAAAAATTGGTAAGCCGTCACGTCACAGAGATATAGTAGTTGGATCGCCTTCTGACCACCACACCGCTCAACCTCATGATAAAGATGTTGTCGTTCTTGAATGAAAATCGCTGCCAGTCGCTCTCTCTGATAGGCCTCATGATCAACAAAATACGGACAATCTGGTGGACAGGCGATGGCCCGTCCTCGGTGCTCCCCACAGCAACCGTTGCAGATCTGTCCATTCAAGGCCGGACAACTCCTTTTACCCTTTTTCTGCTGACAGTAGATGCATTTTGCCATTTTAAATATCCGCCAAAAAAATACACCCGGGAGAGGTATTGATCATGCCTCTCCCGGGTGTAAACTCTTCAATCATAACTGGTGGGTTTAGCTCCTGACCCCACTCCAGCACTTAGATTCTTCTATGGCTTTTTCAGGATTTAATTTTTTGGCTTTCTCTAACAGCACCTCTTTCGATTCAGGATAGGTTGGATCTGGAACACAGCAATCCGGAACTGGACAAACAGCCGCACATTGCGGCTCGTCGAAGTGGCCGACACATTCCGTGCAGCGGTCATAAGAGATCACATAGATGCTGTCAATATTCTGCTGTGCAATCTGAGATCCTTCACCCTCAGTCAAACGGTTACCCGCACTCTCGCTTGCACCCCGGTTCTCAAATATCGCCTCATTGGGACATTCTGGGAGACAAGCCCCGCACGAAATGCATTCACCCGTAATCAGTAATGCCATATCCTACCCCTCCTCTTCCCTCTTTAAGATATGCTTTCTTTTACTTTTGTATTCTAATCTCACACCCCATGGGGGCAACAAAGATATTACGTGATGGTCTTGATTTTAGAAACTGCTTCTGGCGGCTGACCATTAAAATGTAAGAACTTGATCACCGTATCCTCTTCGTGATAAGACCCAGAGAGAACCTCCACCGTTTTCAAGATCGTGCTGGGGATAGGACATCCGACACAAGGAATGAACTGAGAAGCCATCTTATAAGTCTGAGTTTCGGTAATTCGACTGGTCAACTCCTCCGCGATATTGATTTCCTTAAAGTGCTTGTGCATTTCCGTCGTGTAGGGACAGGACGTCTCCAGGCTAAAGACCACGGTATTGGAATCTTTCTTATTGGCATCAATGACCGCTTCGTGGCCACACCAACCAGCCTTCACCCAACAGACCGCCATTCTTAACCTCCCTCCCTAGCCCACCGGAAACACCATCCATGAAGGCTCAGGGCGTTCAATGAACTTCTATTACGCGCTGAATGAGTGCCCGCAACCACATGTGGACTTGGCTTGTGGATTCTTGATGGCAAAGCCAGCCCCCTCCAAACCCTCTACATAATCCACCACAGCCTCGTTTAATAACATGGAGCTCTGCGGATCCAAAAAGAGCTTCACCCCATGGTACTCCAAGACCTGATCATCTTCGGTGGCCTTTTCCTCAAAAGACATCCCATATTGAAAACCGTGACAACCACCGCCAGATACATAGACCCTCAGCCCGAAGTTTTGTTTGTTTTCAGTTTCCAAAAGGCTTTTGACCTTAACTCCAGCAGTTTCGCTCAACGTGATCATCTTTAAATCCTCCTTATTCTTATCTGAATCCCAATCAGCAATTTACTACCCAAAATCAGACCGTCCATCGACATGGTATTGCTTTAAAATCTGATAGTTACATACACTTCACAACTATATAGCCTAGCACAAGCAACGCTTCCTTGTCAATCCTATAAATGTCTATTTATAGGAGTTGCTTCACCCCTCCACAGGCAAAAACCATTACACCCCTCGAACCTCAAGACCTGCTCCCGCATAAGCGGTCCTTCGCGGGCCATACTCGACTCCGCTAGCGTGGTAGCCTCTCACTCGCTTCCGCTTGCTGGGTATTTATTTATTGCTCGCTATTTTACCCTTGCTGAACTCTTTTACCCCCTGGAGAGGATGGTAATGTATAGATTTGTGGATCTCCGCAATGATCGAATAATTCACACCGGTCAAAGCAGATAACCTGAGAAGATCTCTCTCCGTCACTTTTCCCGCTTCCCTATAAATCGCTAACAAACGATTTCTAATCTTTTTCTTTTCGTGAAAACTTAATTGCTTCATGGTCTCTCCGATATAATATAGGGGGACCCGTGCTACCAAACTAGCTAATTCGAAGCGTCGCCGGTGGCGCGAGAATACGCTTTTGACTTTGGTTTGCCGATGTCCCCATAAACCCGACCCGTCACGGGCAAAGCCAGATGACGGGCCATTATTAAAATTAAACAAAAGAGGTATCGTCATATCTGTATAACTCCTATCCCAGAGCTCAAGCCACCACTTGGTGAGGTTCCATTAACGCGAAATGATCCGGTATAGGCTGAGAGCCGCATCTCTTTTCACGGATGTGGCTCTCGTACTCTCCCCTAAAATGCCTCAGGGTACTCTCCACTGACCGCACACTGCTATTAATCAAATCACAATAACCCCTGCCACGAATCAATTTAAAAATCTGCTCAAGGGAAGCCAAATCCACCTGCTCGGCCCTTCCCTGCTCGATCTTCTCAAGCAACTGAGTCATGTGGATCGTGCCCAATTTACAAGGCGGACACTGGCCACAGGACTCCCGCATAAAAAAGCTTGAGCAATACAGGGCCGCACTCACCATGCAGGTGGCCTCGCTCAAGACCATAATTCCTCCGGTTCCAAGTCCAGAACCACGTTCCTTTAACGACTCGAAATCCAGAGAGACCCCCAAATCCTCTTCGACCAAGAGGGCCTGGGAAGGGCCACCGGGAAAGACCGCCTTGAAGTGATTCTGCCCCCGGATGCCCCCTCCATATTCATAGATTAGAGTCTTTAAGGGAGTTCCCAGTGGGACTTCATATATGCCGGGCCGATTCACCTCGCCACCTACAGTAAAGATCATCGTCCCTGGGCTTTTGGGGTGGCCTAACTTTGAAAACCAGTCTGCACCCCGCCGAAGGATATGGGGAACGTTGGAGAGGGTCTCTGCGTTATTGACTAAAGTGGGTTTTCCAAAAAGACCATGCTGAATAGGATAAAATGGAGGTTTCTGCTTTGGTTGAGCTTTTCGGCCCTCAATGGCCTCTAACATGGCTGTTTCTTCACCTGCCACATAGACATTCGGCCCTTGAAATATATGGAGATTCAAATTAAACCGGCTTCCCAGAATTTGATCTCCCAGAAAACCGGCCTGGATTGCTTCGTCCAACCCGTGACAGAGAATGTCATATTCCTGGTGAAAACTTTCTTTTAAAAAGATATATGCCTCATCGGCACCCACCGTATAGGCTGCAATAATTACACCTTCAATTAACTGATGGGGGTTAGTTTTGATCAGGGCGCGGTCCTTGTAAGTGCCAGGTTCACCTTCAGCCGCATTGCAGCAGACATACTTTTTGCTCCCCTTCTTCTGTGCCGCCAGTTCCCATTTTTTACCGGTTGGAAACCCAGCTCCACCTCGACCCCGGAGTCCTGATCGTTTGATCTCCTCAATAACCTTTTCCGGCGTCAGTTCATGGACCACTTTTGTAAGGGCCTCATAACCACCCCCTTGACGATAGGCATGGAGATCCATTGGGCGGGTCCCGGTATACTTCAGGAGGACCTTTTCTACATCTTTCTCTCCCACCCTTAACCTCCTAACCATCGGAAGTTCCACTGGCACTGGCTGTCAGATTTTGACACAAGAAATGGCACACAGCAACTAGGATCCGATAATGCCCCAAAGAGGATTATTCGGAAAATGTATGCGCCGCTAATCTTTTAGAAGAGACGATATATTTTTTGTTCTTGTTAATTAAAGGCGCTGGCCGATTCTTTCGGTTGGATACAATCACGGAATCTAAGATCTCCCCACAGATAATGCATCGCCAACCATAGAAGGAGATATTGCCTGTATCGTCCTGCATATCCTGAAAGACTTCATAGGCCATTTCGCCGCTACATCTGTGACATTCCATCCCTGACCCCTCCTGATAATTAGTATATGCAAAACCTATGCTAACTATCAGTATTTATTGAAAACTATTTATTTTTTAAATAGTTATATAATAAATAGAGGGATCTGTGCAATTATCTTAATATTTCATTTTTGAATCATATGTAACACTCACTCCGTCGCTAAATTTTAATTTTATATTTATATTTCAATATATTATAAAAAATATTGCAAGATATTTCATATATGAAATATATTTCTTATTTAAAGCATTAACATGGCCTGAAGGGAAAAATGTTTTTGTTAGAGCATCGTGTCCACTTTGTGACAGAGTTCTTTGACGGCTGAGACAGATTTCTTTAGCTCAAGCTCCTCCACCGAATCCAGCTTAACCTCAATAATCTTTTCAACACCACCATGACCCACCTTCACAGGAACTCCCACAAAAAAGCGGTCAATCCCATATTCACCCTCGCACAGGGCTGCACAGGGTAGAATGGCTTTTTTGTCTTGAATAATTGCTTCAGCCATTTCCACCACAGCCGCGGAGGGGGCATAGTAGGCACTGCCGGTCTTGAGAAGATTCACGATCTCGGCGCCTCCTTCCCTTGTTCGCTTCACAATCGCCTCCAGACGATCTTTCGGGATCAAGTCAGCCACAGGGATTCCTGATACGGTGGTGTAGCGCAGCATAGGTACCATGGTGTCCCCATGTCCTCCTAAAACCATTGCATGAATATTTTTAACCGAGACACCCAACTCCATGGCAATAAAAGCCCTGAAACGGGCAGAATCCAGGGCTCCGGCCATTCCCATCACCCTTTGTTTTGGAAAACCACTCACCTTATAAGTTACATAGGTCATAGCATCTAAGGGATTTGAGACCACCAGCAGAATAGCTTCGGGAGAGTTTTTGGTGGCTTGTCGAGTAACATTTTTCACAATATCAGTATTCGCCTTCAGAAGATCGTCACGACTCATCCCGGGTTTTCTGGGAATCCCAGAAGTAATAATCACCAGGTCCGAGCCGGTTGTATCTTCATAATGGCTTGTACCCATAACCCGGGAATCATATTCACACAATGGGGCTGCCTCACAAAGATCCAGTGCCTTTCCCTGAGCCATACCTTCATTGATGTCCAGCAGGACAATGTCCGAAAATCCTTTTTCCACAAGCCGTTGAGCCGTAGTTCCACCTACGTTCCCGGCACCGATAACAGTCACTTTACGTCTTTTCATCTCTCCCCCACTACAGAGGGTTACCCCCTTAACTTCTTTCTTCTATCTCTATAATATATAAGCTAATTTTCAATATCTGTCAAGGTAATTAAAAGACCGTCTTGCCTGTAAAACTAAATTCCCGAATCTTCATGGGAGGCATCACCATGCAGCCATAATGCTCCTCCCCAGAAGCGCGGACCGCTTTACCCATCATCTCCACATTTTGAAGCATCTCCACAAGCCCCTGGTTAAACCTCAGATTCTTAACACCATGTTGGATGCGCCCATTGTGGATATAAAATGTCCCATCCCGAGTCATCCCAGTAAGGATCTTTTGTGTAGGGTTCACCTCCCGAATATACCAGAACCGAGTCACCAGGAGCCCCCGCTCCGTAGAGGCAACCATTTCATCCAACGTGGCCTTTCCGCCTTCCATGACCATATTCATGGGGATATCGCCAGGTTCTAAGAACAACCCATGACCTGTAGCCTCTAGTCCTACTTTTTTAGCCGTAGTGAGGGAGTAAACTAAATTTTTGATTACCCCACGATCCACCAGAACCACCCGTTTCCTGGGCAACCCATCCCCATCAAAAGGTAACCCCATCTGAACGGGATGGGCAGCGTCATCCGTGATTGAAACATTCTCACCAAAGAGACGTGTACTCACCTTTCCAGTGAGAAAGCTCCTTTTAAGATAAACCGAAAGTCCTCCAAAATCATAGGCCATAAAACTTAAAAGGTCCGCCACTGCCGCGGGTTCAAGAATCACAGTGTAGGCCCCAGGCTCCAGGTCTTTAGGACCTTGTCCCAGGATAGCCTTTTGGATTCCCCTCTCGGCCATTTCCTCAAAGGAAAGCTCGTCCACGGCAGGGGCCGATCCCTTGGCCCAACCCGAACTATCTTGGGCAAGGACCGTGATAGAAAACTCGGCCTGGGTATGACGATCATAGACAAAAAGTCCATTGGAGTTGGCCATGGCCGTGGTGGTCACCTGATTGGACAGGAAGCCTGCCGAGTTGAGTGACCGGGCTTTCACCAGTTTGACGGCCTTTTCTACACCCTTTGCCCGCTGCAGGGGGGGCAGCTTGGCCGTCCGGGCATCAGACCTCTGGAGTCGGGGGTACCGTTGAGGGCCTGGGAGTTTTGGAAGCTGTTCCTCCGGGGCTAGTCTGGCCAGGCGGCAGGCTACCTCCACAACACGGCGGATGGAAGCCCGGTCTAACCGACTTGTGGTGGCCTTAGCCATCTTCTGACCCAGCACGACACGCACCGTCAACTGAACACCCTCTTCAGCCACGTTTTGGTGGATCCCATTATTGGCAAAGCGGGTCAAGGCACTTGAATAATTGAAAAGGACAACCTGGGTCTCATCCGCCTTACTAGATTTCAAGGCTCGCTCTAGGATCTCTTGGCAATCGGATCGGTTCAATTTCACGGCTTTCACTTATGTGTATGCAATTCCCACATCCACGTTCCTGAATCTGGCAGGAGCCGCCCCATGCCCTGTCCCGATAACCTGACCGGGCTGGCCCTTACCGCAGTTCGGAAGACCCCACAGCTGCCAATCATCCTGGCCGCAGACAGCATCACAGGAATTCCAGAAGTGTGTAGTGATCCCGCCGTAGCTGGGATTCTTCAGTATCCGGCCCTTTTTACCCTTTCTGATCTCCCATGCGATCTCGGTCCCGAACTGAAAATGATAACGCTTATCATCGATGGACCAACTCCGATTGGTTTCCATATAAATACCGTCAGGTGTGTCTGCAATAAGGTCCTCCAGCCGCCAGTTTCGCGGGAGCAGGCTGATGTTGGTCATCCTGATCAAGGGGATATGGTTCCATCCATCTGCCCGCATGGCACCATTGCTGTGGTTCTGCCCCACCCTAGCCGCCGTTTCCCGGGAGGTAAGATAACCCACAAAAATCCCCTCCCGAATGATATCCACCCCCTGGGCTGGCACACCCTCATCGTCATAGCCAAATGTTCCCAAGCCCGGGCCATGGCTGAGCCGGGCATCCGCCACCACATTCACCTCAGGGGAGGCATACTGGAGTCGCCCCAGAGTGTCCAATGTCAGAAAGCTAGTCCCCGCATAATTAGCCTCAAACCCCAGGACCCGATCCAGCTCAATCGGATGCCCAATGGACTCATGGATCTGGAGAGCCAGTTGGGAACTGTCCAAAATTACGGTGGTCTTTTTTAAAGGGCATTGCTCAGCTTTATGGAGGGCAACCGCTTCTTCGGCCACTCTTGTCGCATGGTCCAGGAATCTCATTCCCTCGATCACCTCGTAACCGCCCAGTTGATGCTGTCCCCCGAAGGAATTGGGATAGGAACGTTTCTGAAGCTCCCCGTTCTGGAAAGAATAGGCGGTGAATCCCCCGCCGGTCTGATAAAAAGACTGCTGGATGCAGGACCCCAAGCTGCTCATGTACAGTTTCTGGGTATGGACGAACAGAAGGGAGGCCTTGGCCAGTGTTACCCCTTTCACGGCCCTCAAGGCCTGATCCACCTTCATGAGCAGGCCCAGCTTGGCCTCCAGCGATATTTCAAAAGGATTTTTTTTACAGGGAGAATGCCATGTGTCTACCTTGTGCTCTAGAGGAACAAGCCTCACCTCACCAGCCTTGACTAGAGCACTGGCCTTGGCTACGGCAATGGCTTGCCGCGCCGTTTTTTGTATCGCTCCAGGAGTAATTTCGTGGCATGCCGCAAAGCCCCAGGATCCATTCACGATGACACGAATGCCCATTCCTACAGAGTCTGTGCTTAGAAGGTTCTCCACTTCACCATTTTGAGTGGCAATCAACTGTTCCTGGGCTTCAATCAAGCGGACATCGGCATAAGTGGCCCCTCCGGAGCAGGCTGTATCAATGGCCTGTTTTGCAAATTTTTTCATCTGGCGCCCACCTTTTCCAGGACCTTCTCCACCGAGACCATGTGGCGGGCCAGACCCAGCTCCTTGCTGCTAATTCCCATCGCCAGGCCCACCAATTGAGGAAGGTGCAGGATGGGCAGACCCAGCTTGATGTTCACCCTTTCCTCGGCCCGTTCCTGGTAGATATCCAGGCTCATATGACACAAGGGACAGGGCGTCACCAGACAATCCGCGCCCTTTTCCTTAGCTTCGGCCAAATTGGCCCCTGCCATTCCCATGGCAACCTCTTCTTTTTCAAGGATCACTGGAAAACCACAGCATTTGGTCCGGCCTGAATAATCTACTGGCTCAGCCCCGAGGGCCGAGATCACAGCCTCTAAGGAAGTAGGATTTACTGGATCATCAAAACAAAGATCCCAAGAAGGTCTTAATATATAACAGCCATAGAATGGAGCCACACGTAGGCCATTGAGTGGACGTACGACGTATTCCTTAAGGCGAGTTATTCCTATTTCCTTCACCAGGATCCACAATAGATGCTTGACCTGAGATGTGCCGCCATATTTTCGATGGTCCATGGCCAGAAGGGAATTCACTCGATCCAGCAGCCCTTCTTCCTCCTTGAGCTGCTTGTGGGCACTGGACATCACGCCCTGGCAGGTGCCGCAGATGGTCATGACATTGAGGCCTATGTCCTCTGCCATGGAAAAGGTCCTGGCATTGATGGTCAGGCTGAGTTCCGGATCTCCTTCACGGATCACCCCTGCCCCACAGCAGGTCGCATCCTTTAACTCCACCACCTCCAAGCCAAGTTTCTCAATCACCTTAAGAGAAGATTGATAAAGTTCTGGACAAGCCCCCTTGGCCGCACAACCGGTATACAGCGCATACTTCATGGAATTAACCCCCATCGAGTCATATGTGAGTGCTGCATTGCAAGTGGCGAGCGGTCGAAACCGCAACATCTATATCTTACAGCTCATGACTGTTTATCGGATACCGGCAACTTAGATCCAGCCTTCAGACGTGCCTCAAAGATCTGGCGGACCGCCTTAATTCCCTTGATAGGAGACTTGTAAGGAAATGGGAGTTTACCCCGGATAAACATCTTTAAGGCAAGAGGTGCGATTCTCAGCAACCGGCTCGGATGTCTCCAAAGCATTTTCATGGGGAGAAGCCCTTCATTGAGTTTTCCTTCCCCCTTTACCACCTCTATAAAGGCCGTAATATGCCGGGCGCCGATGGCCTGCGTCAGACCCTGTTGCAGGCTTGTTCTCCTCAATCGGATGATAGCCTCCATGGGTTTCACATCCTTAGGACACACCTCCACACAAAAATTACACCGGGTGCAATCCCATATCCCGTTCTCCCCCCCCAAGCTTCTCAGTCTCTGGTCTTTGGCACCATCCCTGGGATCTGCAACAAAACGATAGGCCTTGGCCAGGGCTGCCGGCCCCAGAAAACCTGGGGAGGCCTCAAGGCTATTACAGGCAGACACGCAGGCCCCGCACATAATACAGGCATCCACATTATGGAATTCATTTAGAGTATCCTTGGTGACCCGAGGTGATCCATCAGAACTCCGTCTGAAAGACTCTGTAGAATTCAGCCAGGGAGTCACCTGGTTGATCTTACGCCAGAAGGGCTCCATCTCCACCGCCAGATCTCGAAGCACAGGCATCTGCCGGAGTGGGCCGATGGCAATCTGGCCATGCTTGCGGATTTCATGGACCACCATGGTCTTGCAGGCCAGCTTCTCCTGACCATTGATTACCATGCAGCAGGAACCGCAAATGGCGCTGCGGCAGGAGTAACGAAAGGTCAGGCTTGCATCCAGCTCATTCCTGATTTGAAAGAGGGTATCCAGAACAGTATTCCCACGCCACCCGACATCCAAGCGGTAATCCTTCTCATAAGGGTGAACATCCCTCTCTGGATCGAATTTCTGGACTCGTACCAGAATGCGCATAAGATGATCTCATTATTATTGGGGAACCCGTGGGCTTCTGTCCTCTGATATCCCCAGACCTGTTGTAATGTGGGGCATGTGAGGACCCTGCTATTTCTTTGCCGGAGCCGCCACCCGGTCAAACTGTTGGCTGCTTACCCGTATCGATAAGTGATTCCGTAGCCACCTTTTGGATATTCCATTTCGATATTATTAAACTCGTGACAGGCAATGGTACAGGCTCCCATCTCCATGCAGTTCTCCCAGCCAACAACAATCCGCTGAAGATGCTCATCCCACCGATAGACAGCGGCGGGACAGACCAGAGTGCACTGTTTTTTTTCGCACTGAAGACATTTGGAGGGATCCTTGATCTTCAGATGGGATTGCTGATCCACTTTATACTTATTGAGAAACAGCTTGTCTTCGATTTGCATGATTTATTTCCCATGTTCTCGAAATCGCTGCTGTCGACGGGCAGCGGCTTCTTGGAATAGGCGGTGGTCCTCCTCAGTAGTCAGTTGCAACTTGGGAACCAACATGGGCTTTCCCTTATCATCCAGGGCCACATAGGTGATCAGGGCATGGCTGGAGAGCTGATAGATACCGAGACGGGGATCCTCAGAGAAGACCTGAACCCCCACCTCCATGGAGGAGTTGCCCACATAATTTAATCGCGCCTTAAGAATCACGATATGGCCCAGCTTGATAGGATGAATAAACTCCAGGCGCTCCATGGCCACAGTCACCACCGGCCTTCTACTGTGACGGTAGGCTACCATGGCCCCCACCAGGTCGATCCAGTGCATCACCCGGCCGCCCAGAGCATTGCCCAAGGCATTGGTGTCATTAGGCAGAATGATCTGGACCATCTCGGTGGCCGATTCTTCCGGACTCCTCTCGCTCTCCCCACCAGACATGTGATAAGCCAGACCCTCGCTTGACCCACTCACAACAAGAGGATTTAGGAGATAAGAATTAAGGCGAGGCTTTAACAAAGCCTGCTGACCTAAATCCACTTTCCTAAATCCCCCTGACTGTCTTAAACCTCAAGCTGCTTAGGATATTTTGTGAGATTGATACACCCCCCATCCGTGACCCATACCATATCCTCGATCCGCACCGCTCCTGACCCAGGATAATAAAGCCCAGGCTCCACGGTCACCACATGTCCACTTTTCAGGACATAATCGGACTTGCTGATGCGAGGAGGCTCATGGATGTCGAGGCCCACCCCATGCCCCGTACCATGAAAGAAGCCCTGCATCCGTCCACCCACCACCCCAGTCTCAAACCCCGCTTGTTTAAACACCTGACAGACTCGTTCATGGATCTCACGACCTGGGGACCCGTCATGAATCATCTTGATGGCAGCCTCTTGTGCCTTGTGAACCGTGTCATAAATACGCCTTAATTTGTCTGTGGGCTTTCCTTTGACCACGGTGCGGGTCATGTCCGCAAAGTAACGGGTGTTGCTGGATCTGGGAAAGATATCCATGATGATCGCATCACCGGCACGGATAGGACCTGAACCCTCATTATGAGGATCACAGGCCTGATCTCCAGAAGCCACAATGGTATGCTGGGCCACACAGCCCTTTTCCATCAGTTTAACATTGATGATCTTCTTGAGTTCCTCTGAAGTTAACACCTGTCCGTTTCGATAGAGCAGTCCTTTTCGGACTTCTGCCTCTCGAATTGCCTGAATGGCCATATCCGTGGCTTCCTCTGTAGCCTGCTGGACCTCACGGATATATCCCACTTCCTCTTCCAACTTGAGGGTTCTTTCCTCAAAAAATGGCTCTCCTCTAAATTCTAAAAGATAGCCTTTCCCTCGCAGTCCGTCTGCATACTCTATTGGGAAGTTGGAGGGGACCAAGACCCATTTGACTTTTCGCTCCTGAAGAAGCAGATCCAACACATTCACCCAGGTGGGTTCCCGACCCTTCTGTTTGACGAGACCTTCGTATTGGGAAAGGGACAAAACGGTGTTTGCCCTGGCCTGGGCCTTGGCCCGATCCAGCTCCAGATCACTCATCACCAGGATCTTCTCCGCCTGAGGGGGATGACCCATCTGTAAAAAGATAAAGGGATCTGGGGCCAGAAAGCGGGTGGCGTAGTAGAGGTTAGAGTCTGCCTCGCTGGAGGCAATAATCAAGATTGCGTCATAGTGCTGCATATTTTAGAGGCTCGCTTTATCCAATATAACACAGTCTTCACAAAAATGACAAGAATTAGCCAAGTGGCTTGCGGTCTGAATAACCTGTATGGGTCTCATGCCACCACCGGATTTCCGGCTCACCCAGCTTCCAGCAGAGATACACCTCACGCCCATCCAGAAGATAGGGAAAGTCACAAAGTCCTCGTTCCAAGTCCTTGACCAAGACTCCCATTTCATGGATTTTTTCGATGTTCCGGGTAATCTGCTCCATTGCCCGGATATAGCGAGGACCGTAGGCCGTTCCGCCATCCTCCTTAGCGTGGTCCCCGGCCTTTTTGATCTCGGCCTCCACCTTCGCCAGGAGCTTTCGCTCCTTGCGTACATCCAGGAGCAACTCCTCAAGCTGCGGAAGAAGACCGTTAGCCTCAGAAATGGTGAAGAGTCGCTTTTCTTCCATTGCTCTCACGTCTTGCCCGGCATCAAATGTGGGGCCGCTCCGGTTTGCCCTCGGCAAATCCTCACATGCCCCACGCCCGCCATGCTCAGGCAGAGCCTAAAGCATGGCCTGGGCAAAGCCAGACGCCGGGCTTTCATCTAACCAACTTAGACTGAAATCATCACGGCTGAACCCTCTGTCTTAACTTCATAGGTCTTCACCTTGGCTGATGGATTGGTTTCGGACACTCCTGTTTTAATATTAAACTGCCATCCATGCCATGGACAGGTCACGACACACTCCTCCAGCTCCCCCTCACCCAATGGACCACCCCGATGCAGACAGGTATTGTCAATGGCATAGAAGGTTCCATCGACATTAAAGAGGGCAATCGCTTTATCTTTGACCGTGATCACCTTCCCTGTCCCTGGTTGCAGGTCACTGACCTGAGCCACATTCACGAATTCAGCCATGGAGATCTCCTTTTCTAATGATAATGCCTTTTCTAATCCTTGATGCTAATTGATACCCCATCCCTGATGGGGATAATAGCGGTGAACAGCCCTTTCGTCTGGGTAATCAGTCGATTGTAGGTTCGAATACCTTCGACATCAGAATCCCTAGAATCTGTCAAGACGCGGCCAAACCACAGAACATTGTCAGAGATCAGCAATCCTCCAGACCGAATGCGTGGCAAGGCCTTTTTGAAGGCTTCAGGATATCGCTCTTTGTCGATATCATTAAAGATGATATCAAAAGGCCCTGGATATTTCTCAATCAGGTCAAGGGCATCACCATACTCCAGGGTAACCCGATCCAGAAGACCAGCCTTCTTCAAATAGTCTCGTGCCTGATCGAGATTCTCCCTGGAATCATCCGTCAAGATTATTCGACTGCTCGCCGGCATTCCTTTTAAGAACCAGTAGGCAGAGTAACCGTAGCCGGAACCCATTTCAAAGATGCGAGCTGCCCTTGTGAGCCTGGCCATCTGGTAGAGAAGCCTGCCCACCTGGGGCCCCACAATGGGGAAGCGCCGTTTTTCTCCTTCCTGTTCCATCTCCTTCAGGATATCATCTTGAGAAGGGAGAAGGTGATCAATGTAAGACTCAATCTCAGGATCAACGATGTTCACGTGTTATAAGATATACCAACTCTCCCCTGAATTCAAGATCTTATGACAGGTGAACAAGTGGTCACTCCGATTGATAGCTCTTTAAAAAAGCCTGTGTATGAGGTGCAAGACCAGGCTTCCGTGCAAGTTGATCCTTTAAACCATTTAAGCCTTTAATGTCATCCACATCAAACCATAAAGGGAGAATTTCACATTCGTAGCCGAGGCTATAAATCTTTTGAAGTGTTAGCTCAAATACCTTCTCGGTACTCCAAGGGATACCTTCAAAAAGTTCCGGAATGCAGCGGGAAAGACCGATCAGATAATAGCCTCCATCCTGACTGGGGCCCAGCACTACAGAACAACGATTCAAGGCTTCGAAGGCCATCTCTACATAGGACATAGGCAGTGTGGGGATATCGGTACCGATCAAGACCACCTGCCGACAGCAACGCTCCATGAGTACCTTGACCACACCACCCATGCGCTCTCCCAGATCCCGGCCTTGTTGATCCAGTAGTTCGATCTGGTAATCTTGGGCCAACCGCTTAAAGAATGGGTCGATTGAGGAAGGATAACAGGCAAGATAGCGTTTAATCTTCCTGATAGGCTCAAGGCGGGTTAAGGTGTCCAAGACGAAGGCCTGATAGAGTTGGACCGCCTGCCGTGGAGTGAAATCTGGAAACAATCGGGTCTTAACCTCCCCAGGTAGCGGGGCCTTGGCAAAGATAGCCAATGCAGCCTCTTCACTTTTCATCGGATATCCACATAATAGCTCCTTAGGCGATCTGGACTCACACCTATAAAGTACAGAAACCGTAAACGCCACATCAGCAAAATTGTTTTGAGCGGACCATGACGTTCCCAACGTCGCGCAGAAGTAACCACCTTTTTACGAAGACAGGCGATCTTGCCTAATCTTTTGAGACTCTTGCTGAACTCTACATCTTCCATCAGAGAGATCTCAGAAAATCCTCCGATCCGTTCAAACACCTCCCGCCTCACAAAGATAGCCTGATCGCCCGTGGCGACCTTCGTCAACCTGGAGCGAAAATTGACCAGGATGGCAACCAACCCATAGAGCCAACCGGCACGATCCAGACGGATGTCAAACCGCCCGCCTACTACCTGCGGATCAAATAATACTTCCTGAATAACCCACTTTGCCTCTAGGTGGAGCAGCGTATCGGCATGGAGGAAAAGGAAAACATCCCCTTGAGCAGCCTTTGCACCGGCATTCATCTGCAGGGCCCTCCCCCGAGGCGACTCCATGACATAACTGGCTAGAGGCTTTGCAATTTCACGCGTGGTGTCCTGACTTCCCCCGTCCACCACGATCACTTCGTCGGCCTGAATCGAAATCGCCCGTTCCAAGGTCTGTCCGATGCTCCTTTCCTCATTGAGAGCAGGAATAATGACTGACAGTTTCATTAACACAAATCATACCACAAGCCCTTATTCCCTCCAAACCTGAGATGACTGCAGAATAAAAACTTATTGGTTCAGAAGCCCTCGTGAGGGTATAATGCAATCACTCTGCGGTTAGAGTCACATCAGTGTGAAAATCGATTTAAGGTCTGTTACTGGAGACACAAAGTGAATCCTGAAAAGAGAAGGACAGAACATCGTCGGAACCGATGGTTGACTGGCCTTCAGGCTAATGTTCTGATCCTGGGAATGGTGAGTCTTCTGAATGATGCTGCTTCCGAGATGATCTATCCATTGCTCCCCATCTTTCTGACCACAGTGCTCAATGCAGGACCGATGGCGCTGGGGGTGATAGAAGGGATCGCCGAGTCCACCGCCGCTTTTTTAAAACTGGCCTCTGGATTCCTATCGGACCGTGTGCACCGGCGAAAGGGATGGGTGGTGGGAGGGTATGTGCTTTCTAATGTGACTCGGCCCCTGATCGGGTTAAGTACCACATGGATTGGAGTCCTGATACTCCGTTTTGTGGACCGGGTGGGCAAAGGAGTTCGTACCTCGCCCCGGGATGCCCTCATTGCCGAAAGTACCCCTGCGGAATACCATGGAAAGGCCTTCGGGTTTCATCGGGCCGCAGATCATGCCGGAGCAGTGGTGGGCCCACTTCTGGCAACCCTCCTTCTAGCCACCTTCGTCACAGATGTGAGATGGGTCTTCCTACTGTCCCTGGTCCCCGGTTTTCTGGCCGTTGCCTTTCTTGTTTTGGGTGTCCAGGAAGCTGCAACGGACAGAACCAGACTCTTTCCCCAAGAGTCTTTAAAAATCCGACAGACATGGCAACAAATGCCCTTGAGACTTCGTCAGTTCGTATTCATTATCTTTCTTTTCACGTTGGGAAATTCCAGCGATGCCTTCCTGCTTCTCAAAGCACAACATTTAGGAGTACCCGTAGCCCTCATCCCAATCCTTTGGGTGGTGCTGCATCTGGTAAAGGTCGCCAGCTCACTCCCCGGCGGGATTGCTTCCGACCGGTGGGGCCGTAAGGGAATCATCATCGCGGGATGGGTGATCTATGCTCTGACCTATGGCGGCTTTATCCTGGCCGATTCCCCTTGGCAAGCATGGTTTCTATTTGCGATCTACGGCCTTTACTTTGGCTTCACAGAAGGAGCCGAAAAGGCATTCATCGCCGATCTGGCCCCGCCTCACCTTCGTGGCTCTTCCTATGGTCTCTATCACCTGATGATTGGTATAGGGGCCCTCCCAGCCTCATTGCTCTTTGGATGGATCTGGCAGGAGTTTGGTGATGCAGCTGCATTTGGAATGGGCGCTTCCCTCGCCCTGACCGCCAGCCTTTTGCTGTGGCGATTGCCCAACTCCTGATCTTTCCTCCTACTAGAGGAGTGTCACCCATGTTATCTGTTTGCAACATTTTTTTGAAGTGCCCTTCCTTTCTTTGTTGAAATTGGTCCAGATTCGTGTTACCTTTGCCACCTGAGTAAAATAAAAAGAGGGAGGAAACCCATGGAGAAAAACTGGAGGCCGGTTATTGCTGAAGGCATCGGGACCTTCATTTTCATTGTTATCGGAGCAGGTGCAATCGTGACAGATGAACTCACAAAAGGTGGATTGGGATTGATTGGCATTGCACTGGCTCATGGTTTAGCACTGTCTGTGGTCGTCTCGGCTATCGGGCATATCTCCGGTGGCCATGTCAATCCAGCCGTGACCATTGGACTGTGGATAGGCCAACAGATTGATACCTATCTAGCGGGTCTGTATATTATGGCACAGCTCATTGGAGCAATCTGCGCTGGCTTTCTATTACGGGCGATCTTCGTTCAAGACATCTGGCAACCGGTTCATCTCGGAACGCCGGGACTTGCGCCTGGAGTGAGCGTTTTTACGGGCATTCTGGTAGAAACGGTCTTGACTTTTTTCCTGGTCATTGCGGTTTACGGAACTGCTGTTGATCCTAAGGCGCCCAAGATCGGCGGGTTTGGGATTGGACTCACGGTTCTTTTTGATATTTTGCTGGGTGGTCCGATCACGGGTGCCTCTATGAATCCGGCCAGGACTTTTGGACCTGCGGTCGCCTCAGGATTTTGGGAAAACCATATCGTGTATTGGATTGGGCCTATCCTTGGGGCAATCATTGCAGGTGTGTTGTACAGTAATTTCTTTCTTGCCAAGACACGGAAGTAGTTTGGGATATGTCCGCCCCACAGATGAAAGTGCTCCTACTCTGCGCTGGTAATTCCTGCCGAAGCCAGATGGCCGAAGGCTTGGTCAACTATGATCTGGGAGATCGTATTAAGGTTTTTTCGGCCGGGCTAATACCCAGCCGAGTTCACCCTAAAGCTATTCAGGTCATGAAGGAGATTGCAATTGATATTTCCCCCCATCGCTCAAAACATTTTAAGGAGTTTGAGGGACAAGACTTTGATTACGTGATCACGCTGTGTGATGAGGTCAAGGAAGTCTGCCCTGTCTTTTCGGGCGCCACTCAGCAGCACCACATTGGTTTTACGGATCCTATCATGGCGGCAGGGTCGGAGGATCAGATTCTTGCAGCTTTCAGGAAGGTGCGCGATGAGATTCGCAAAAAGGTGATCCCGTGGCTAAAAGAGAGACTCCCCGCCTAACGTTACAGGCTTCTCAAGGTTAAGATATTACACTAGTGGACGTACAAACTCGTATAGATGGCCAGATCACTCATTGCCTTTCTGCTATAGGGATTTCACAAAGTGAGCCGCCTTAGCTATTTAAGTGACTCTGCTATTATAAAAGTCAAAGATATCTCTTGTTCATTCGCAGTTGTTTGGATATAATACCACTTAACTTATTAAAAACGTCAGTTGCCATTTAAGAACTCCCCAGCAAACTGGGGAGATTGCGGCGAGCTATGCGTGTTCACTCAAGATGAGGAGGGTGCTATGTCAGATGTTCTGGTTGTGACGTCCAAAGTAAAAAAATTCATCCGTGATAAATCCGGTTTTAATACTTCGGCAGAATTGATTGAGAGTCTTAGCCAAAAAGTAGAGCAGCTTTGTCTCTCGGCCATCGAGCGGGCAAAGTCCGACGGTCGTAAAACCGTGAAAGGACGGGATCTCGAACAGCCTCTATCCCAATCGTAATAGATTCAGGGCAACATCTGTCAACCGATTGATTGGCAGGTCAGGATCATCCACTAGCCGGTTTGAAGATGAGCGCGGCCGAATTGATGCAGTAGCGCAGATAGGTCGGTGCTGGACCATCGTCAAAAACATGCCCCAGGTGGCCGCCGCAACGGGCGCAATGTACCTCGGTGCGGGGATAAAGCACCTTCCAATCGGTCTTTGTGCCGATCGAATCAGAAAACATAGGCTGCCAAAAGCTTGGCCACCCCGTGCCGCTGTCATACTTGTGCCGCCATGAAAAGAGAGGCTGATCGCAACCGGCACAGTGGAAGTTGCCCTTCTCTTTAGAGTCGTGGTATTTGTTTTTGAACGGGGGTTCTGTCCACTCCTGTCGAAGGACACGATACTGCTCCGGGGTGAGAATCTTCCTCCACTCTTCGTCTGTCTTGACCACTTCAAACGTATTATTTGTCTCCTCTGCCCTCACCGGCAACAGGCCAAAGCCCTTAGCGACCACACTGGCTCCTAAGATAGCCAGCCCCTTGAGCAACGTCCGCCGTTTAATCGGTAAATCTCTGAAGAATACTGCTCTTTTGTCCATACCACCCCACATCATTTTTGCCGCCAGCTAAATGGAACGTATATCTTTATGACATCTTATTTAATTTTAAAATGATGCTGGAGATTTTGTCAATTCCAGTTTGCTAACCAGAAGCGAGTGAAGTCCAGGTTTATAGGCTTTTTAGGATTCTACACGGGCTAGATTGAGCCTATCTCCTTTGGCCAAACCCTGTTGCCTGATTTGGCCTGCGGTGATGGCAATGGCATAGGGAGCCCTTCCATCCTCAGGGCTATAAGTGGGACAGGGATCCTTTTCGCAGGGGGATATTTCCTCATGATAACTAACTACCTGAAATTCGCGATCCAGCCACAGTAGGTCAATTGGGAACCGATATCCCCGCGTCCACAGTTTTAGCGGCTCTCCGTCCTCAAAAATGAACACCATTCCCCGGTCCTCTGGAAGAGTTTTCATAAAGAAAAGCCCCAGCAACCGCTCTTCGGGTGAATCCGCCACATCCAGAGCGATCTGTTGGCCCTTTGGAAGGGTGAGGATCACCATTTGCTGTTCCATGGTCCTCACAAAATTGATCACGACCAGCAAGAGGAGGATACTAAAGAAGATATAAATGACCGTGCGGCGTGTGAGTGGCATTTAGGCGTTCACGCAGGCAAAGCTGACGCTTGTTTTATGTTATCGCTTATCTATAGGCAGGTATCTTTTCTGGTGGTCCCCGACGTAGATCTGCTCCGGACGAAAGATCCGGTTGTCCTTGATCTGCTCCAGCCAATGGGCCAGCCATCCTACCACCCGGGCAACGGCAAAGATCGGGGTGAAAAGATCTGTCTCTATCCCAAGGGCATTGTAAAGAATTCCAGAATAAAAGTCCACATTGGCATGGATCTCCTTGTGCCCCAGCAGTTCATTACCTACCCGCTCCACTTCCAGAGCTACCTCATAGAGGGGAGACTTACCTTCCTTTTCAAAAAGCTGGCGGACGAGTTGTTGCATAATGATGGCCCGGGGATCCTTCACCTTGTAAACCCGGTGCCCGAATCCCATGATCCGCTGTTTGGCCGCCAGCCGCTTCTCTATGTAGGGGCGGGCATTCTTGACCGATCCAATCTCCTGGAGCATTATGATGGCTTCCTCGGCCGCACCTCCATGCAGTGGCCCCCGGAGAGTTCCGATGGCTGATGCTACCACGGTGTAGGGGTCAGCCAGGGTAGAGGCCGTCACCATCCCACTAAAGGTGGAGGCATTCACGGTGTGCTCGGCATGAAGGGTCAGGCACGTATCCAGTAGCTTGGCCTTGAAGGAATCAGGAACTTTCTCAGTGAGCATATACAAAAAATTGGCGGCAGGGTCCAGGTCATTGCGAGGCAGGACCGAATCATCCCCATAGCGCATACGGGCATAGGCCGCTACGATCGTGGGAAGTTTTGCAATCAGGCGTACGGCCGAAAGATACTGGGTCTGGGGATCCAGGACAGCCTTGTCCGGATAGAACATGCCCAGGGCTGCTACGGCAGCCTGGACGGCGTCCATGGGGTGACCGTGTTCAGGAAGACACTTCATAAGGTCATTGATGCGGTACTTAATCCGCCGATGAATCGCCAGATCATGATTGAACTTTCCCATCTCCTCCCTTCGGGGGAGCTTTTCGAACAGCAGCAGGTAAGCCGTTTCTGCGAAACTACCCTTCTCAGCCAGCACCTCTATGGGAATTCCACGGTACTCCAGGATGCCCTTTTGGCCATCCACATAACTGATCTTGGACTTGGTAACGGGCACACCCTCCAGACCTGGCGAGTATTCGTACATCATCTAATCCTCCCCCTATATACTATTCATGGAAATTGTTGTCCCTTTTAAAGAAATTGTCAAGGGCCCCTGATCGGCTAGATGATGGGGCTAGAAAACTCGATTGTCCAGTATCACACAGATGGGATATAATATTCACTCAAACCAAATAGAATGAAGAGCATGTCCATTCCCAAAATCGTTGGCATCCTTAATGTCACTGCGGACTCTTTTTCGGATGGGGGGCTCTATCTGGAGCCGGTGGTGGCAGTGGAAAGGGCACGTACCCTGCTTGCCCAGGGGGCTGCCCTCATCGACATCGGGGCGGAATCCAGCCGCCCGGAGGCCCAGAAGATCTCCGCCCAGGAGGAGATAAACAGACTTACACCCATCATTAGAGGCTTAAAGCAGGAAAAGATTACCCTCTCGGTGGATACCTACAAACCCGAAGTGATACGTCACGTGCTGGAGATGGGAGCAGACATGATCAATGACATCACCGCCCTGAAAGATCCTGCCTCGGTCGAAATCGTGAGACAGTTTAGTGTTCCAGTCGTCATCATGTACTCCAGAAGCCCTGGCCCCCATGCGGATAGGGCCGTGCGGGAACACCGGCGTCTAATGGACGAGATTATTCTATTCTTTGTAGACCGTATTGATGTGTTGACAAGCTCGGGCATCAAACTGGAGAATATTATCATTGATCCTGGAATGGGATTTTTCCTAGGTGGAAACCCTGAACCCAGCCTAGTGGTTTTAAAACACCTCAAGGAATTAAAAAAATTAGGAGTCCGATTGTATCTCTCCACCTCCCGAAAATCTTTTATCGGAACCATCCTGCATCGTGAAGTTTCAAAACGATCTGTAGGAACCCTGGCCACCGAGATCTGGGCATATCTCCAGGGAGTAGATTATCTGCGCACCCATGAGGTGGAACCCCTTCGAGATGCAATTCGTATGCTTCAGGCCATCCAGGAGATGGAATAGTCTAGAGAGGTTGATATTTTAAGGTCGCAAATTGCGACCGGTTCCCAGAAGCATCGCGAGCCACACTACTCGGTTGGCACCCTTAGGAGCCTCTGCTGAACACCTCAGAATACTCCAGGCTATTCAAAAGATTGAATAAACTGTAAAAACGTATTTAACCTATCAGACAGTGCCAGTGAAACCGTGAACTTCTTCCTGAAGTCGTGATTTTCGAATGGTACTCATGGACGACGCATTTCATTTGGTAATCGATAACATCAGAATCCATTAACCAAAACCGCCCGCCATGAAAGAGCTTGGCGCTCTATTGACAGCCAAAGAAAATTCCTTTCTAATGACAATGAACCTGAGTGGGATTTTACAGTCTGTATATCCCCGATTTGCTTTACTCTCCAAAATGCTGCAAAATGGCTGTCACGAAAAGCTTTAAACGGATTGACAGGGAAACACGAGAATTTCTTATACAGAAGGAGGCAGTCTGTGTTGGCTGGATTAGAGACAATTATGACGATTACAAAAACTGTCGCATGGATTCTGGTGGTGGTATTCGGCCTCACCGCGTCCAGGGTGTGGGCGCAGCACGGCGAGCATGACGCTCTGCGAGGCGCTATACCCGAACAGCTCGGTGAGGTTACCTTTCCCGTTTCATGCAGCGCCGCTGCGCAAAAGGAGTTCAATCGGGCGATGGCCCTGTTCCATTCCTTCTGGTTTGAACCGGCGAAGAAATCCTTTGCCAAGGTCCTGGAGCACGATCCCAATTGTGGTATGGCGCACTGGGGAATTGCCATTATGTCGATGGGTAATCCGTTCGCCTGGCCACCCAATCCCAACGCGCTGAAGGCAGGCGCGGCAGCAATGGCCGAAGCCCAACGCATGGGTGCCAAGAGTGAGCGCGAACGTGACTACATTGCGGCACTCGCCGTGTTCTTCAAGGATTGGGAAACTTCCGACCACCGACCGCGGGCACTGGCCTTCGAGAATGCCATGAAGGGCGTGACGGCCCGCTACCCGCAGGATATTGAAGCGCAGATCCTCTATGCGCTCGTGCTAAACGCTACGGCGCTGCCCACCGACAAGACCCTCTCCAACCAGCTCAAGGCGGCAAGCATGCTGGAACCGTTGTTCAAGAAATACCCGAATCACCCAGGTATTGCCCATTATCTGATCCATACCTACGACTATACCGAACTGGCCGAGAAGGGCCTACCTGCCGCTCGTGCTTATGCCAAAATCGCGCCCTCGGTGCCACACGCCCTGCACATGCCCTCACACATTTTTAGCCGGGTCGGCCTGTGGCAGGAAATGGTGGAGAGCAACCGCGCCTCCTACCTTCGCGCAAAGAGTGAACTCAAGGAAACCACCCTCGGCGTTGGCACCTACGATGCGCTGCACGCCATGGACTACATGGTGTTTGCCCATCTCCAACAGGCCCAAGATAAGACTGCGAAGCAACTACTGGACGAGGTTGTGGCAATCCGCAAAGTGAATGTCGAAAACTTTGTCGCTGCTTACGCCTTTGCCGCTATCCCCGCGCGTTTTGCGCTGGAACGCGGTGACTGGAAGCAGGTGGCGGCGCTCCAGTTGTTACCCACCGATCTGGCTTGGAGCAAGTTCCCCCAAGCGGAAGCGATCCTCGTCTTCGCCCGCGGCTTGGGTGGCGCGCGCATCGGTGATGTCGCGGCCGCGCAGAAGGACGTGGAGCGTCTTCACGCGCTGAAAGAAGCAATGACCGCAGCCAAGATGGGCTACTGGGCAGGCCAGACAGACTTTCAAATCAAAACGGTCAAAGCCTGGATCGCTTTCGCGCAGAAGCGCCATGACGAGGCAGTGCAGTTAATGCGCGCTGCTGCAGAAGCGGAAGACGCTAGCGACAAGCATCCGGTCACCCCAGGTAACATCGCACCGTCCCGTGAGTTGCTGGGAGAGATGCTCATGGCGCTCAACCAGCCGGGGCAAGCATTTGCCGATTTCGAGCGCTCCTTGAACCGCGATCCAAACCGCTTCCGGGGCATTTACGGTGCTGCTCGAGCCGCGGAAGCCTCTGGGAACCGCCAAGCAGCCCGCGATTACTACACCAATCTGTTGACCTTGACCGAAAATCGCGATACCGAGCGCCAAGAACTTGCCCGAGCCAAGGCGTTTCTGGAGAAGCAATGACCACGGCAGGTCCGGATCGCGTAGCAAGTATAGGCTGGGCCGAGTGAAGTGGAATCCAAGAATCAAGTATTCGGCCTAACCCTGTGCCTCCACCGGATGCGCCAAAAAGCAGAGCGCCGGTGAGCTTTGGCCGTTATCCTCCCTTTTTCTCTGTAATCGTCAATTCCAAATCTTCCGCAATCTGTTGACTCGTAGGTGAAAGTGTTATCTCGTTTTACTCTGGCATTGTCAGGAAGGCCAAATTCTGCTTCTGACAGATTAACTTGCTCTCTTCAGGGTGCAGCTTCTCTCACCTCAAGGGTTCCAACCATTCCCTTTGCCTCATGGCTTTTAAAGAACAGGAGTTTTTTATCACAGAAGAACTTGAATTTGCCGACTTGAGTCGGTGTGAACCGTACTGTGATTGACCCGCCTGAAGGGATGTCCTCATGGATCTCCAGTCCTGCCTCTTTCGCCTCTATCACAAAATTATGGGGGACCATCCGGCCTACACGCCTTAATGTCAGTTCCACAGGGTATTGGCCATCACAATAAGGTGATCCGGCTTATAAGAATAACTGTCCACGATGATCTGTGCACGTTGTACTCCATCCGGCGACACCTCGACCGCAATGGGCTCGGCTAAGACAGGCCAAGGAACAGACAGCAAAATCACGATGATCATGAGACAACACAGATATTGAACTTTCAGCAGCATCCTCTCCCTCCTTAATGCGTAAGGTCCCGCGACATGGACAGTCATTTTTAACAGCATTTCCTTGCTTGAAGGCCGCTCTGGCGGCCACAATCATCAAACTTTTCTTTTCTGTGCTTTGAAGCAAAGAATCGTTTGAGATTGTCTGGAACCAATCCGATTTGAGACAGCTCCTGGGACGTTTTTGTGCCTCCTCGATAAATCTCCCTGAGAACAGCATCGATGATCATAGGCTTCGGGGCTGCAGTGTATTCCTTTCCTTGATATGTCCAGACCCGACACAGGACATCTTCTCCGCAGAGGTCCCCGCAGGAGTCGCAGGGACTTTCCTTCAGTTCAAACTGAATGTCCTTTCCATCGATCCTGATGGTGGGCGAACTGACAAATCCCAGTGCTTTGGCCTGTTCTTCGGACTGAACATGAATCTTTTTGACCACGACATCAACACCCGTCACACGCACGATCTTGGCAACTTCGGAGATGGCCTCTTCCAGATTCTGATCCGTTTCGCGACAGCGGGTGCAAACACTCAGGTCGGCGTACAGAAATTCGATGGTTAAGCGTTGTTTTCCGACTGCATCGACTATTTTCCTCATGTTAAACCTCCTTGAAGGCCTTCTACTTCAATAGACGAAGGATCGTCAAAAAGGATGCAGCCTATTTTTCGGGTGGAGTCTCAGAACAGGACTGGCAGTCCTTATTTTTCGGCTCATAACCCAGAATGTTCCCGTACCGGTCGGACTGTAGATGGCAACAATCCAGCAGCATGGCCTTAAGCCTTTGTCTGGCCCGTTGTATCCTGGATTTGACGCCAGGCAGGGATAGTCCCAGGGCATCTGCCGTTTGTTGTTGGGTCATCCCCTTCAAGTCCGCCAGGTCAAGGGCTTTACGGTATATGGCCGGCAAGCTCTGTATCATGGGCTTTAAGCAGGCAACAATTTCCCGATTCAGGGTTTGGGCGGTTGGTTTTGAGATCATACGGGAGGCATGCTCCAAGGGTTCTACTGGGACCTTTTTATGGCGAACGTGATCCACGATTGCATTTCGGGTGACTTGATAGATCCAGGCTGTCAATTTTGTTCTGTCCCGAACCGTATGAAGGTGACGATGAATTCTGAGGAAGACTTCCTGCAAAATGTCTTCTGCGTCTTGGGAATTCTGAACGGATTTTAGAATAAACCTTTTCAGTCGATCTCGAAATTCACGCCAGAGATGGTCGGTCGTGGTCTCCATCTGCTCATGCATTTCCAACCGGTTTCCTTTCTTCTTCCAGATCCAGGCGGTCTACCCAGGTGGGGATGTCCGTCTCCTTGTGTCCTTCGCAACAACGGGGTTATAATAATACAGTCAGTTTACCCGATCGCACTCAGGTTTCGCAACCATGACTCGGCCAACTAAAATTGTGACCTTTGGAAACAGCCTCACGGTAGGCTACCAGTCACCTTCCCCGGAGAATCCTATGGGGAAGCCTACACCTTACGGGCGGTTCTTAAAAGAACTGATCGGCAACTCCGTGGAGATCATCATTAAGGGAGTCAGCGGAGAGCAGACTGGTGAAATGGTTCTCCGGCTGGATCGGGATGTGATCTCTAAGAGGCCTGATTATGTCGTCATCCTAGGTGGCGCAAATGACCTAGGTTGGGGAGCACATCCATCAGAAGTTATGAGGAATTTGGTGACGATGTATGAACGTGCACGCAGTGCGGGCATTCAACCCATATCTGTGACGATTCTATCTATCCGCGGCTATGATCCTTTGGTCCCGCCACGGCAGTTATTGAACAATCTAATGATTGAATACTGTAAGAGCAAACAGCAGCCTTTTGTGGATCTGTTTGTGGCCACGGCCGAGCCTGAAACGTTAAGGCTGGCTGAAAAATATTCCAACGATGGGCTGCATCTGACCACAGAAGGCTATCGCCTCCTGGCCGAGCTTCTTTACAATGAAGTTTTTAAAGCCGTGGTCTGAGTTAGAGGAAACAGAAAATGCGGTTTTCCACTGCAATCAAAATCAGTGGAGTGTGTCTGTTGGCCCTGGGAGTGGAACTCATTATGGCCTACTTTATCTTTTCAAACTATGCCTTCTCATTGGCTGAAACGGGACAATATTCCATGCGGGAAGCCTACACCACCGGTCCCATGGGCACACTGGCCAAAGCCTTCTATGGAGTATTCGCCCTCACCATTGTCATTGGAATCGGAGCCCCACTGATCTCGCTATTATCAATGATCCTGCGACCTCTCCCAAAAGGTCATTAGGTCATGGCAGAATCGCAAAGACCCGTGCGGGAAATCCTGAACCATCCTTAGGTTTGGGAAAGGTCACCACCAGGGGCAGGATCATCTCTCTGACATCGATCTGGTCCACTGTGCGAAACCGGGGACGAAATGGTCAGAGGGGACCTTTTAAGAGTTTAATCTCATCGATCCAGACCGTTCCCTTGCCATCGATTACCAAGTTCAGTTTCACGTTGTCAGGATTTTCTCCTTTTTTTAAAAAGAAGGGTGTCTCCTCAGTCACCCAATCTGTGGTTCCGGTGAGGGGAGACTGTAATCCCCGAGAAAAGAAGTCTCCTTTGCTTGGAAAGTGGCACAGCATCTCTAGATATGCTTGACCCTGTACATTTTCCGTGCGGAGTTTGGCTTGGTAAATCAAACGCGCATTCTCAATATCCAGGTCACCAACCTCAAATAACCGAACTACAGTCGGCTCTGTTGCGGTGATCCGTAAAGACCCATTGCCATCCCCTGAAAATTGCTTATCGATTTGAATCCCTGATTGTGTGATGATCCCTTCAAGGCTATCAACAGGATATTTTCTGAGCTCTTCGACTTGCTGTGATGTTTTAGAACAACCTGCGATGAAGAAAATCATCCACACGCACACGATTAAAGCCAGATTTTTCATCTTCATGAATGTAACTCCTTGTCAGAAATAAAGGCACTCACTTCATCGTTTAACCCATTTTTACATGTGCTTTGTGACTCCCGCCCTTGGACAATAGGGCTCAAGCGTACATCGACTACATTCCGGGACCGGTGCCTTGCAGACTGCCCGACCATGATTCTTCAATAACCAGGTGACCTGGGCCCAATCTTCCCCGGGAATGATCTTCATCATGTCTTCCTCGATCTTTTCAGGATTTTTACTCTTGGTCCAGCTCAAACGATAGGCCACCCGGATCACATGGGTGTCCACCACAATTCCCTCTATCTTGCCAAAGGCATTGATCAGGATGACATTGGCCGTTTTTCGCCCGATACCGGGAAGTTCCACCAGTTGGTCCACGGTATCCGGAACCTTGCCATGGTACTTTTCAACCAGGATTTTGCAGGCCTCCTTGATGTACTTGGCCTTGTTGGCCGGAAACGTGACCGGGCTGATTTCCTGGATCAACGTTTCAAGATCGGCTCCGGCATAATCCTGGGCCGTTTTGTATTTTTTGAAAAGCTGAGGCGTGGTGGCATTCACAACGGTGTCCCGGACTTGGGCTGACAGAATCGCAGCCACCAAGAGCTCCAGTGGGCTGGAGAAGTTTAGGTAGTATTTAGCATGGGGATAGAGTCTCTTCAGCTCCGTTAGGACCTTTAAAACCTGCTGACTTGTGTCCACTTGCTCCTCTCTGGCTATTTTCCACCGGCATTTTATCACACTCCTGTTCGTTTTCCAAAGATGTAAAGCTCGGATCCAAAAAGATTGATATGTTGACCCAAGTCTTTGTTTCTGATACCCTAGCGGCAATTTAAAATACTGATTTACACATTAAGACTTTCCTTGGAGGTATGATATGGCTGAGGCAGAACAGCCTGATCGGCGCCGACGAAAGAGGATCCACTTCATTAAAGAGGTGGAGGTAGTTGGCGTTGGCATACGCCGATGCTCAGATCTGAGTATAGACGGGATGTATCTGGAAACGGTACACTCTGCTCCGGTGGGTACGATTTTTGACTTAAAATTTAAACTTCACGATTCGGATAAACAACCCATTAAGGTTCAGGCCTGTGTGCATTACGTCCATGAGGGGATAGGAATAGGCGTGGGGTTTGTGAATCTAAAACCGGAGGATCTTGAGCAAATTAAAAAATTGATTGACCATGGATAATTACACTGCCAAAAGGAGAAGGCTCATGAGTCGCATACTGATGATTCTCGCATTTCTGATCGGTATCTTTCTGGCCAGCCTGTGGCCGGCCTCAGCCCAGTCAGCAAAAGAGTTTACTCTTTTGACTGCCCTCGTGGGTGAAAGCGCCAATATTTGGCTTCCCTCCACCCTCATCGTTAATAAGGGAGAAGAGGTGAAACTCAAGTTGCGCAATGTGGCTGATAAGGAGCACGGCTTTTCCATCAACGCATTGGGAGTTAAAGAGGTTATTAAGCCTGGGGAAACAAAAGAGATCACCCTCAAACCTAGCTCAGAAGGTGTATTGTACTATTACTGTCATCTCCATCCCGGCCACGTGGGCGGACAGCTCATGATTAAGTGATATGAACAGTCAGACAGGCCAAGCAGTTTAAAGCTGAATGATCGTTCAGGTGTGACTGCATCACGCTCCATTCATGCGATAAGCCCTGCTTTCTCAAACCTGTTGAATCCACTCATATAATTTAAAACTCTTTGGGGAACCCGCGGTGTGGCATAAAGACTGCATTTATCCAAAGTCAGATTCTGGATAAATGCAGTCTCATCAAACCTATGCAAAGTCTACAACCTTATCGCTCCTCGGGTTCTGGAACTGCGAACCCTGCGGGGCGCTACGCAAGCGAGGAAAGGAGCGTGCCATGAACCAAGTGGAGAGCCAAAAAGCAACATCACTGCGGCAGGTTTTTACAATTGTGGAGCGCAATGGTAAAAATTTTTGGGTGAGGATTGGTGCTGCGTTTGTAAACAAAGACGGCAGCGAAACGGTGTATCTGGATGCCCTCCCCGTGAATGGACGGATGCACATTCGAACTGTCCAAACCAGGAATGGTGCGGAGGCAGAGGAGGAAAGTCAGGATTAGAGATGGTCAGTTCTCATGCTCCTGAGAGGGAGCAAAACCACGGCGCAGGGTGTTCTCACTGATGGCCATCGGAACCATGAATTGGGTCAAGTAATCTGGCCCACCGGCCTTTGAGCCGATCCCGGACATGCGAAATCCTCCAAAGGGTTGGCGGCCCACCAGGGCTCCGGTAATCCCCCGGTTGATATAAAGGTTACCGACTTCAAAGACCTCCATGGCACGTTGGATATTGGCCGGACTGCGAGAGTAGACCCCACCGGTCAGGGCGTAGTCCACTCCATTGGCAATCCCCAGGGCTTCATTAAAATCCTTGGCGCGGAGCACAACCAAAACCGGTCCAAAAATCTCTTCTTGGGCCAAGCTACCCTCAGGCCGAAGTTCTGTGATGATGGTTGGCCCCACGTAAAATCCTCCGGGTGGCGTATCCATGATCAATACAGCTCGGCCCTCTTTTTTTCCCTTTTCGATATACCAGTAGATCTTTTCCTTGGCCTTTAAATCAATGACCGGCCCGATGACATTGCCTGGATCTTCGGGAGGCCCAATCTTAAGACTCTTCACCGCATTCACGGCCCGTTTAACAAACTCCTCATACACTGTCTCCAGGACAATGACCCGCGAACAGGCAGAACATTTCTGGCCCTGATAACCCATGGCCGAGGCTACTACCCCCTGCACAGCTATATCCAGATCAGCAGTGTCGTCTACAATAATGGCGTTCTTGCCTCCCATCTCTGCTACAACCCGCTTGATCTGGCGCTGGCCGGGCGTGGTCTTGCCTGCCAGTTCCACGATCTTGAGGCCTACCGCTTTGGAGCCCGTAAAGGCAATAAAGGTAACCTTAGGATGTCCAACTAGATACTCTCCTACCGACTCTCCTTCTCCAGGTAAAAAATTCAGTACTCCACTGGGCAACCCTGCACCTTCCAGAATTTCCGCCAAGTGGTATCCCATCACGGGAGAAAGATTGGAGGGTTTGAAAATAACACAATTGCCGGTCACGATAGCGGCCGAGACCATGCCCGTAGGTATTGCTAGGGGGAAATTCCAGGGAGAGATCACCAGTCCAATGCCCCGGGGTCTGTAGAAATAAAGATTTTTCTCCCCCGGGTAGTGTCCCAAAGACTGTGGCGTGGAGAGACGGATCATTTCTTGGGCATAGTAACGCAGAAAATCGATGGACTCGGTCACATCGGCGTCCGCCTCCCGCCAGGTCTTTCCAACCTCATAGACTTCCCATGCGGCTAATTCAAAGCGCGTCTTATGTATTTCGTCGGCTGCTTTAAAAAGAATTTTGGCGCGCTCCTGGGCAGAAGTCTGTTGCCATTTCACAAAGGCCTCACATGCCTTTTCAATTGCCTGGTCTGCCTCTTCCGAGCCGGCCATGGCCACCCTGCCTACCACTTCTTCAGGCCGGGCCGGATTAATGGATGAGACTTCCTGAGATGTCCGAACTTCCTTTCCTCCAATGAGCAACGGATAGAATCCGCCCAGTTCTTTCCTCACCCTTTCTAAAGCCTGCTGCATCTGTTGACGGTTTTCTATCCGTGAAAAATCGGCATGAGGTTCATTCTCAAAACGACCGGGTTTTTTATCCTGATCGAGGGATGGCTTGGGTCGCGGAAGAGCCAAAACGGCTTCCGGAGGCTCACCTTCCAAAAATGCCCTTCGCACAAAGGACTCGTTGGAGGTATTTTCCAACAGCCTCCGCACCAGGTAGGCCATCCCGGGGATCAATTTTCCGATAGGGGTATACACCCGTACCCGATAACCCATTTTAGAAAGAACAGACTGGAGGGGTCCTCCCATTCCATACAGGACCTGCAACTCAAAATCTGTCGGGGTCAAACCCCTTAACCGGGCAGCCGTAATGGCATGGGCAATACTTCGCACATTATGCCCTCCGAAGGCAGGGTAGACATGATCGGTATGGTCCAGGAGCAGATCGGTAAGCCGTTCATAGTGATAATCTGTGGCTCCCTTGTCCAGGTACACCGGAACAGGCCAGCCCTTTTGCCAATGGATCACGGTCTCATAATCCCAGTAGGCCCCTTTCACCAGACGCACCGTGATCCTCTTCTGGTGTTCCTGGGCCCACTGGATGACACGGTGAAGATCTACCTCGGAATCCTTGAGATAAGACTGAATCACTAGTCCGGCATCATGAAAATCCGAGAAGAGATCTTCTGATAAGAGTCTAAAAAAACTAGCCAGGATCAGATCCTTAAACTGGTAGTGCTCCATGTCCAGATGGACATGGGCCCCCAAATTCCTGGCCCGTTGTAGAATAGGTCGCAGCCGTTCACATACGGCTTGCACACTCCCATCCCAATCCATAGGGTCTATCTGAGAATAGAGCGAGGTGACCTTGACCGAGAGATTGACCCGGGGAATTATACCCCATTGGTTTTTCTCTAAAAGGGCCTGGGATGTCCAGTTCCTAGCCTTGTTGGCCAACCTGTCTAGGAGATCGATATAACGGGCCGCATAAGCACGAGACTCCTCTTCGTTTACGGCCACCTCGCCTAAAAGGGCCAGGGAAAAGCCCAAACCTTTTTTCCACTGCTCCTGGAGTTTGGGAATGGCTTCTTCCACATCCGTCCCAATGATAAACTGTTGGGCCATTCGGGTCACATGGGCCCGGATGGTCCTGGCCGCCAGTAGTCCGGCGGGGGAACTGGGTGACAGCGTTTTGAGACCCCACGAAACTAAGGGAGGAAACTTCTTGTCTGGAAGATCAAAGTATTCTTTCAGCAGACGGACAACCTGAGAGCTCTCCTTTAAACTGGGCAGGACATCGATGAAGCGGAACAGGGCCACTTTGAAATCCTCATCCTGCATAGCCCACTTGAGGACTTGGCCGCCCCACCACTCCCGGTGAAACAGGGAGTACTTCTCGGCCTTCAAGCCCTCTAAGATCTCCTGACCGATCCGCTGGGTTTCCTTTTCAAGGTCTTTGGTCTTGGTCATTGCTTCTGACGTTGTTCCTCCGTCTTGAGGTCCTGCATTCCCTCATTCGCCTTTTTTCTGATCTGTTCCGTGTCTGGGCTCTTTGGGGGTGTACTACAGGCTGTAAGCCCCACCACGAAGAACAAACCCACCAAGGCTAAAGCGACCCATCTTTTATAAGGTTTGAAGAACCCCGCCTTGACAGGCGGGGATTCTTCGACACCAGTTGAGAAAACCACATTCTGATTCGCTCGCTTACCCCGCCTTGACAGGCAGGGACTGCGCTCGCTATGGGTGTTCATCACCGACCCATCCTTTCTCATTATAACTAATCTTTTCCCCGATACTCCACTTCGGCCAACATTTATTCGTCGCCGAAAATAATATTTGCCACTGCAGGCCCCACCTCTTCCTGCACCACTCGCTGAGCGGCTCGAACAGCCCGGGCCTCTGCCTCCTTTGCCTTGAGATGGCCTTCCCGTCCCGTTCGTGTCACATTTCCGAATACCCGGTCATTTGACCGATCAATCAGGGTAAACTGCACACTCCATCTAAAAAACGGCTGGCCTTGCAACTGGAGCGGTTCGAGATCCATCTGGCCCCTCACTAGAACATCTTCGATGACATTCTCCTCCTTCACCTCTGAAGACTCTCGATTAATGACCATTAACCCTTCCTGAGTGAGACCCTGCAGGATAGCAGATCGGATTTTTTCAGAGTAAGGCCCAGACAGCTCCAGAGCTACATGAAAATCCTGAGACAATGCTCGTCTCAGCGCCTGCCCCACCTGGCTGAGAGACAATGTGCTGTCGACTCCATGACTATCCGGGCTGATGATCTTCAAATCCGCATTCAGTCCCTCGCGCAGTAACAGGGCCTTAAAGGCAGAATGAAGATCACGAGCAGTTTGAAGTCTGCTGTCAGTCTCTTCCGGCACATCTGACAGATCACTTTTTGTGGCTGATTGAAACAAGGCACGGGCCTGCCTGTCCAACACCTCCATTCGCCCACGGATCACTGTAGCAGAACGGGCTCGATCCATCACGGCCAGGGCATAGATCCGATGGGACCGGGAATCCAACCACACCTCGGCAATAGATACATTCTCAAGAACTTTACTCGTAGACACCTGGGTGAGTTGATCAATGAAGATTTTATGACTCGCCTCATCCCTTGCTTTGGAACCTTCGCCTGAGCTAGAGGACTGAAGATACTCCTCCCATTCTTGTGTCTTTGACCTTATATTGGCCTGAAAGATTTTGGAGATGGCTGCATAGGCCTCATCCTCTGCGGATTTCCGATCGTCCCCATAACCCACACCGGTCAGATATTTCTCCCTAGGATATCTGGAGCTCTCACTGTTCACCCAGTCAGGGGGCCCAGATGCGCCTGAAACAGGCTGTATCTGACATGCAACTTCCAAGGAAAGGACCATGCCTGCAATAAGAAGTCTGGTCTGTAAGCGTCTCATGCCACTCATGGTGACTGGGCAGATCCCACCACACGGCTGCTCAAAAATTTTTTCTCGCCGGCCAAGATTTTCACCTCCGGAAATGCTCTCTGGGTTATTTCTTGACCGTGACGGTTTAGGTATTGCACTTCCACCTGATAGGTTCCCGGAGGAACCAGTAGGCGGGCCATCTGTACCTCACCAGGCAGTGTTCTCCAACTTCGTTTGTCCGACTGCTCGGACAAAAGGGAGTAGAGATTGGTTCCTACATCAGACAAGATCCTGGGGAGGGGTTTATCCTCTTTATTGGCCTTTTCCCGGATAGTACGGGACACCATGTATTTGGCGGTAGCCCGGGCAATGGCCTTGGCCGTGATGCGCCCGATCCGGTTCTCCAGGTTCTTAATGGCAATCGACGTGATATCTTCTACCAAGACCGTCTGCTGCGGCGTCACTCCTGCTCCCTGAACCCTCATTATGGCATTAGCTACATCTGTTGGGCGTGAGATGAATCGGGGCATGGCAATATTCAGGATATAAACCCCACCCTCTCCATCCGGGACGGGGGCCGTGATAAAGTAATCCGCTTTGACAGGGGAAAGTCCATTATAACTGATCAAGATAATCTCCCCGTAACGACGATACTCCTTGTGCCGCATCCATGGAATCGTTCCAAACTGGTCCAGATACTCCCGATGCTCCACGGTCAGTCCCAGGAGATCAGTCACTCTGAGAAGATCCGCCTTAAGCATCTGGGGAATGGGCGTCCCGTACTGCTTCTGATAGTCCTGGTAGGCCTCATAGGCCTTGCGATAATCGATCCAGGCATCGCTAGACTCGCCCTTCGCTTCATAAAGGATTCCACCCAGGTATCTTGCAAAAGCATCTTCCTTATAAAGGTTCTTCTTCTCGTATCGGTCGTTGAGGAGGTTAAGTTTGTGGTCCATCTTGCGGGTCTCCACCAGAGCCTCATCTATTTCACCTAAATAGATATAGTTTAGGGCCGCAATCAAATTGATCATGACCCGCTCAAAGTCTTCACCTTCATAGGGAAGGGTATTGTCATTGGTGAGCATGGCCCCCGCCTCAGAGGTCAAGCTCTTGGTGTACAGCTGTTCGGCCCGCTGCTCGGCCAGGTCCAGAAACTTATTGCTTTCAATGTATTGGCCGGCAAGATGCAGGGCCATGGCCCGATCCATGTCATACAACAAGACATTCTTAGCCCCGTACCTTTTGGCCTGTTTTTCAATGACGGCGTCCGCCTTGAAGAAGTCCTGCCGGGAGATGTAATGTTCGACCTGGATATAATGGTGAGTAATGGGGCTGCATGCCGAGACGAGCCAGAGCAGTCCTGGAAGAAAAAAGGGTCTAAAAACCAAAGCGACTTCGCTCAATGATTTTTTTGATCTTCTTTTGGCCAAACCAGACCTTGGAATTCTTCTCGATGTCGACCATCTCCAAATCCACCTGATAGAAAATGGCCTTGGTCCCCTTGGCCTCGTCTAAAATGGTATTAATCACCCCTTTGAGCATATAGTCGGCCCCGATCTCTTTGCCCAGCCCCTTGGCTGTTTCCTCAGAAGAAAACTCCTGTTGCTCCTGTCTTTCTTCCCGGACCTCCTCTCGTTCCGACTTGGAAGCCACAAAGACCACCCTGCCCGAATTAGTCAACTCACGTTCCAGGTCCTTAACAAATGTCTGGACACTGATATGCTCATGGCTGTTGTTTACCACGGTCCCCACAATCACAGTAGGTTCCTTGCGATGTTGATTCACAAACTTATCCACCCAGGGCCGGTTCAGGGCCTCACTCACCATCTCCTGGGCTACCAGTCTGGAATCCGTGTCATTCCATCGGCCACTCAGGTCCGTAACGGTGTCGGGTTCCACTCGGGACACCTTCATTCCACAGGCGGACACCATAAGGCTCATACCTAAAAGGAGAAAGATTCCTGTCTTCCATTGTCGCAGTCCCATCACACACCCCTTTCCTTTGAATAATATTACTGATCCCTCTTCTCTTCTTCACGGGCTAGGTCATCGAAACTTCGGTCGGCGTTCTTCCGGATGAAATCTCTCACCTGGGTGTTTAACTCCTGCATCCGGTCAATACTTTGTTTGAACTTCTCCAGGTCCAGTCGAGCCAGGGCATAGTGGGTATCATTTCCAGCATCCACCCAGTGATCTACGATCATCGCCCCAGACAGGGTCACCGCAGAAAAGGTCTTGATCGTCTGCTCTACATGTTGTTCTTCTACGGCCGGCGACTGGGCCGTCATGGCTGCTCCCCCCGTGGTAGAAGCCATGTAGTCCTTCATCAGGGAGGCAGTATAGGTCTCAAAGATCTTGGCTATTTCGGCCCGTGCCCGATTCTCGGATGAGGTCCTGGCCAGGGGCTCATTCTTCACTCCCACCACTGCTCCCACTCCATAAAACACCTTTTCACCTGCATCACGAAAGGCGCCACTCCCCTCCTTTACCCAGTCAGGCATTTTTCCGCCCCGAAGGGGAGCACCGGCACAAGCAAGTAACAGTGCTGGCAAAATCAGGAGGTTTAAAAAAATCCACATCCATTTGACTTGATATATTCTCTCCATGGTCATCCCCTTTACTCAAAACGACAAAATCCTTGACAGCAGTTATGATACCACACTTTAGTCTCGATGTCCTTCCGTATGTGACCTATGTCTTTTGACATCTTTTCTGATGGAGATATACTTACAACTATAATATCACTCCTGAAGAACTTATTATCCCCTATGAAGAATCCTGCCAATCTAGATTTGAAAAGCATTGAGCATCGCGAATGGCACCTGTGGTTTCTGACACTCACCTTGATGATGGTCCTAGGAACCATTACTGTGGTCACCTATCTCTTCATCCTGAATGAAACCCCTTCCCAGACCGGACCTGCCCAATCCATCGCATTTAGGGCACTGGTAGGGCTCTTTATCCTCATCACTCTTTTTTGCGTCTATGTCTTACATACTCGCATTACTTTTGGGAAGCTCCGGGTCCTATTGGTGGAGATGAGCAGCATTATTGCTTCCACCGTGGAGTTGAATGTTCTCCTTCACTCGTTTGCCTCCCGCATTGTCCACGCCAGCTCTGTGACCCTGTGCCAGATCGCTCTTTTGACGACGTCGGGTCTGGCCGTAAAACTCAGATCCAGCCATGCTGTCCGAAAGGTGGACTGGAAACCCCATATCGGCAAGACCTATCCATTGGGTAGCATACCCGCATGTAGACAGGCAATCCAGACACTCCAGCCGGTGCTACTCCGTCAAAAAGATCTGGTGCAGCTACAGAAGGTAGATGATTCCCTGGAACTTCTGACCGGCGGTCTGAAAGAGATCCGGTCGGTCTTGATCATGCCCATGGTCACCAAAGATCGGGTTCTTGGAATTTTGATCCTTGGGGAAATGAGGGGTTTTAAAAGAACCCGGTTTAGCTCTTCCAAGATGGTCCTGACCCAGGCCTTGGCCAAGCAGGCCGCCACGGCTATTGATCACGCCAGGCTCCTCATCGAGGTCATCGAAAAGAGTGAGGCCATTCGGGAAGCCCATTTTGATTCTATAAAGGCCCTGGCCGAGGCTCTGGAAACGAAGGATGTCTACACCCGAGGCCATAGTGAGCGGACCGTACACTATGCAGTGGTGATCGGTAAGACACTGAGGCTGTCAGAGAAGGAGCTGGAATGGATCCAGTACGGTGCGATTCTGCACGATATCGGAAAGATCGGGATCCCCGAGAATATTCTCAACAAGCCTGGTCCCTTGACGAAGGAGGAGTACGAGATTATGAAACGGCATCCAGTGATGGGGGCAGAGATCATCCGCCACATTAAGTATCTGGATCCCGTGGTCCCTATCGTTTTGCATGACCACGAACGATACGATGGTGACGGCTATCCTCACGGGCTCTCTGGGGAAGCCATTCCTCTGGGCGCCAGGATTATCGCCCTGGTGGATGCCTATGATGCCATGACTACAGACCGCGTTTATCGAAAGGCCATGTCAAAGGAAGAAGCGATTGAGCAGATCCGCCTCAAGGCCGGGACCCAGTTTGACCCCACACTCAGCGCGATATTTATCGACATCCTTTCAAAACCCCAGTAGCCTTTACTCGATTATGCCTTGGGGGGGCTTTGAGTCCTGATGAACTGAAAGATGCAAGATCCGATCTGAAACAGATCTCCATTCTTGAGAACAGACTTTTCTAGTCGCAGGTTATTGACATAAACCCCATTGGTGCTGTCCAGATCACAGAGCATGTACTCGCCAGCCTTTTTGATGATCATGGCATGCCTGCGGGATACCTCTTTCTCTTCGATCATGATCTGTGTTCCAGGATCCCGACCAATGAGATATTCATCCTGAGTCAGCCGATACTCCTTTCCTCTCAAAGTCCCGCTCAGGACCCTCACGGTGGGAACATCGGCTTCCGTCCCCCCCACATAAGGATGTCCCATGTCAGGATGATATGTGCTTTCCTCATCCACAGGAAACTCCGTGAAAGAATGGTCTGCAATCTTTATCTTTAAGTATATTAAGTATAAATGACTTTACATGATTGTCAAATTATGGGCCGGATTTTGGCCCCAGGCTCTGAATAAAGTCTCGTATGGCTCGAAAATACTCCACACCCCCTACGATATAGACATCATTGTGTCCTGCACCCCTGATCGTGTAGAACTGTTTCGGCGAACGGGCCGCCTCGTACAGCGTTTTACCCTGTCCATAAGGCACGATCTCGTCTCTATCACCATGCAGTATAAGGAGCGGAGCATCCACCTTGCCGATCTTGTCCAAGGAGTCGTAGCGGGTAGAGAGGAGCCCTGCAAACGGCAGCCAAGGGTAATGGAATGCCGCCATGGCCCGAATAGAGGTGAAGGGTGCTTCCAGGATCAGACCATAAAGCCGTCGCTTCACAGCCAGATCCACCGCCACGGCCGATCCCAGAGACTGACCGTATACCACAATCCTGAAGGGATCAAGATCAGGCCTCTTGGCAAGATAATCATAAGCGGCCAAGGCATCTTGATACGTTCCTTCTTCTGTAACCCGTCCCTCGCTCCGACCGTACTGGCGATAGTCAATCATCAAGACATTCACCCCTAATTCACGATGAAAATCCCGTAGTGAGTCCACACGACCGCCCAGGTTCCCTGCATTACCGTGCAACCATAGAAAAGTCACCTTTGCACCCGAGGATGGCACGTACCATCCATTGATCCGTGTCCCGTCAGGTGTAAAAATATATAAATCCTCAAAAGGTAGCCCAACATTTGTTGGGGTAACTACAATGGACTTTTCAGGAAAGAAGATGAACGAACGCTCCATTCCGCACCCTACCAGCAGACTGATGATAAAAGCAAATAACAGTAACAGTCTCTGTCCCACAGCGGTATTCTAGAACCCCCTGCAGAGAATGTCAAATAAAAGCCTTAACCTTTTCGAATGATTTTAGTATAATGGAAAGATTCGGTATAACCATGAACAAGTGGGAGGAAGATCTCTCCGAACGACAACGGAAACTTCGGCAAAGAGTTGCCGAGGTCCAGACCAGAGTCCAGGACGGGCTGTCTTATGCTTGGGACCGACTTCTGACAGAACGGATGGATACTTATTTCATCCTGGAAGAGCGCCTTCAGGAATTCGAGCGCCTTTTTTTAAACATTCACCAGGAGATCGATGGCACCACCGAGGTTGCAAGTTTTCAGCGTCTGGAAGAGCGATTCAACTACCTGGAAGACTACTTTGAAGAAGTGGACGGTGAGCTGCGTGACAGGCCCGCCAGGCGACGGGGCCGCAAGTTTAGCTTCTTTAACTTCTTCCGACAGTGGCAGGCCGAACAGGCAATCGGTGAGATCAGGGACACCGCCGAGGCATATCAAGTACTTGGGCTTTCAGTCGGGAGTGATCTAAAGACGGTGACTGCCACCTTTCGTCGGCTGGTGAAGGATCTTCACCCCGATACCCGGGAGGGAGATCGAAGCACAGAACCACAGCTCAGAAAGCTGATGGCGGCTTATCAGTTTATTAAAAAAGAATTAAGACGATAACCCATGCGTCCTATGCTCCAACAACTCGTTCCCAGCGAAAAAGAGAGGGCTGTTCAGGGCATGTTTTCCTCAATCGCCCACCGCTATGATCTGAATAACAGCCTGCTCTCGTTGGGTTGGCATCATGCCTGGAAACGCAAGGCCATACAAATGGCAAATATTCAGGAAGGAATGGCGATCCTGGATCTATGTACGGGTACGGCGGATTTGACAATCCTGCTGGCCCAAGCCATTTCACCACACCGGCCCCCACAGATAAAAATCATCGCCCTGGATCTTAACGAGCAGATGCTGAGCGTGGGGAGAGAAAAAATTGCTGAGTACGGTTTAAGCCGCCAAGTGACCTGTCTGAGAGGTCACGCCGAGTGGCTGCAGTTCAAGAACCAAACATTCGACGTGGTGACTGTAGCATTCGGAATACGAAATGTGGATCATGTTCCCAAAGCTTTCGCCGAGATTTATCGGGTCTTAAAACCAGAGGGAAAAATGATCTGCCTTGAATTCACACGGCCCCCTTCCAGGTTACTTCGAAGGCTTTATGATTTTTATTCCTTCAAGATCCTGCCTTTTATCGGCACTGCTGTTTCGGGGGACAAGACAGGGGTCTATCAGTATCTTCCCTCCTCGATCCGAGAGTTTCCAGATCAGGAAGGCCTAAAAGCAATCATACAGGCTGCAGGATTCAGGAAGGTGGAGTATCTCAACCTGACCGGCGGCATTGTGGCCATACACAGAGGCTTCAAGGCACGATGAGCTGGATCGGTGGCATTATCCTCCTGTGTTTTTTTCTCTCCGGTGCAAGCGGTCTTATCTATGAAGTGATCTGGCTGCGGATGTTAGTCTTGGTCTTTGGCTCCACCACCTTAGCCGTCAGCACCGTGCTTACCGCTTTTATGGGTGGACTGGCTCTGGGGAGTCTGTGGTTTGGAAGGGTGGTTGACCGCTGGCGACGTCCGTTATACACCTATGGTCTTCTAGAAGGATGTATCGGGCTTTATGGATTGTTAGTACCCGTTCTGTTTCCCCTCTTGGTCCCCCTCTATCAAGTACTCTGGGATCTCTTTCATCCCTCCTTTTATCTATTCAACCTACTACGATTTCTCTTGGTCATGGTCGTACTGATCATTCCCACCACGTTGATGGGAGCCACTCTGCCCATTCTGGCCAGTTACTATGCTGGGCGCAAGGAACACTCAGCCCGCAGGATCGGTCTTCTGTATACCTTCAACACGGCGGGAGCGGTGCTGGGGACATTTGCGACAGGTTTTATTCTGCTCCCCTCCTTGGGAATTCAAAAAACCACCTGGATCGCGGCCGCCCTCAATCTATTTTTGAGTCTCACCGTCATATGGATCTCGGGACAAAAGTCACAACTCATTGGACCCTCCATGATGAGAACGGATAGAGACCCCAGCTATGAAGGATTAGAAAAAACGGATCCATCCTTTGCCGCGTTGACCTTTAAGAGTCAACAGAGCCAACAGATGGCTGGGGTCATGACGATTGGCTTAGTCCTGGTAGCTTTTGCCTTTTCGGGATATACTGCATTAGTTTATGAGGTGGCCTGGACCAGAGTGCTGTCGTTAATCTTGGGCTCCTCCATCTATGCTTTCAGCACCATGCTGACCACCTTCTTACTGGGCCTGGCGCTGGGCAGCGCCTTATTTACCCAGATCCTCAACAGGCTTAAATGGCCAATCCAAACTTTTGCCCTTGTCCAGATCGGGATCGCCCTAACCTGTTATGCCACCTCGGCCTTGCTGGAAAGGCTTCCCTATTTTTTCCTTCGGGCCCTGGCTTGGGGATTGCCTGTTTTTCAGGATCACCCGGATCGGCTCATCATGGCTTTATGGTTTTTCACGACTGCCGTGGTCATGATCCTGCCCACTTTCCTTTTTGGGGGAACCTTTCCTTTGGTGATCAAAATCTATCATCTCTATGCTCACAAGATAGGCCGGACTGCAGGTGATGTCTATTCTGTCAACACCGTAGGTGCCATCCTGGGCGCCTTTTTAGGAGGGTTTGTCCTGATTCCCACCTTTGGACTTCAATGGACTCTTCTCTTAACCATTCTGGTCAACCTGGGCCTGGGGACGCTACTCATTCTTGTTGCTCCTTTTAGCAAGACTCATTTTCGGGTAGTGACTCTGCTTTCCATCCTGGTCTTGTTTGTTGGTTTTCTCTGGCTAAAAATCCCATGGAACCCCATCATGATGACCTTCAACCTAGGCATCGAGTATCCCCGCTACCTTGAGGTCATGAAGAGCGTAAAGGGTGCAGGTTGGGAAGGTTTCAGACAGAAGATGGCTCAAAACCTCGAGGTGGAGTTCTATGAGGAGGGAAACACAGCAACAGTCACGGTGGTCAAGGATGCGGTGGGACACCACTATCTTAAGAATGATGGGCGGCCGGAGGGAGGAGAACCCTACCTGCGGACCCATGTATTGCTGGCCCATCTTCCTCTGCTCCTGGGGCAGGAAAAACAGGCCGGCTTGATCATTGGGTTGGGAACAGGAGTCACCTTGGGATCAGCCCAGCAGCATTCCTTGAAGAGTCTAGAAGTGGTGGAGCTTGAGTCTGCCGTGATCCATGCTTCAGACTACTTCAGAAACATCAGCCTTCACAATATGGATGATCCCCGGTTGAAGGTGACGGTGAATGACGGCAGGAATCATCTCCTGGTTAGTCGAGAAAAGTATGATGTCATCATCGCTCAACCCTCCTTCCCCTGGCTGACCGGCGTCTCAAACCTATTCACCCAGGACTTTTTCCGTCTAGGGTCCCAGAGACTGCAAGAAGGAGGAATCTTCTGCCAATGGGTTTCTGTCTATGGGATGACCCAGGAAGGTTTCAAGAGTGTGCTGAAGGCTTTTCATTCCGTCTTTCCCTATGTGATGGTGTTTGATCCAGCGCCCCCTGACATCATCCTCATCGGTTCCAATGCCCCTATTCAGATTGATCTTCCCGCCCTTGAAGAAAGGATGAAGAGTGTCCCGATCCAGAAAGACCTGGAACGAATCGACATACAGAATATTTATGACTTCCTGGCTACTTTTTCCTTGGGCAGCAACGAGATCAATGCCTTTCTCTCTGGTGCGGTCATGAATACGGATGACAATGCCTGGGTCGAGGTGTCTGGCCCTCGGGATTACTACACTGGGCGGATCAATGGTCAGCCGGAGGCCATTCGGGATACCCTCTATAACACCCAGCGCAGCATAGAAGATTATCTGGTCAACCCCCAGGACATGACACCGGAGCAGAAGTCCTCTCAGATGCTGGGACTGGCCCAGGCCTACTTTAAACCGAGAAACCTGGCTTATGCCTCTTTCTATGCCGATCGTTCTCTCAAACTGCAGGAATCGGCCGAAGCCCACCTGTTCATGGCAAGGCTTCTTGTCGCTCATGCCCAAAAAATGGCTGAGAACGGCATGGCCATATCCAGCTCTCAGGGCGTCCTCCAAGCGGCCATCAAGGCAACCCAAGTAGCCCTCAGTCTTAACCCCAAGTACATAGAAGCCCTTCAATTCCAGGCCGAACTCCACCAAGGATTGGGCGAGATGGAGGAGGCCATTTCATCCTACCAGAGACTTCTGGAAATCAATTCAAGGCTCCCGGATACCCGCTACACCCTGGCCTCTCTCCTCCAGGCCCAGGGCAGGCACAAAGAGGCAAGACGGCACTACCAAAGGTTCCTAATTCTCACTCCTCAAACAGAGGCCTATTCCGGGCTGATAGAGATGGCCAAGAAGCAACTTGCAGCCTTAGACCAACAGGAGAGAGCCAACCAAAAGAGCAGACCACCACGCAGCAGCAAACCCATTCCACCCCCTCCTGATCAAACCCCTTCCCCCCAACCCCAAATGGAATCTCCCCATGTAGAATCCCCCACCCTAGAAAACCCTCCTTCGAATCCTGAGACAGAGATTAAGCCTCCTGAATGAGTCCCTTCTGGGAATCTTGTTGCCATGGCAAGTGGATTCTGGTATCTTCTGGTTGATGAAAATCAAGTCTATTTTATATGTCTGGTTACCCTGTAAAAAGATTTATCCTGCAGGCCCAACCTATCTAGCCAACTATGTTCATCAGAAACAGCCCGAGATCCATCAGCATCTGCTGGATCTCTCCCTGATCCCGCGCCCAGAACGGGCCAGGGCCTTGAGCGAAGCACTTTTTAGGCTTCGTCCGGAGCTGGTTCTTTTTTCCTGGCGAGATATCCAGGTCTTTGCCCCTCATGAGGGAGATCCGTCTCTAAAATATGCCTTTAACTTTTATTACTCCTCGAATCCTCTCAAGAAACTGTTTGCCTCCATTAAAGGGCTTCAGTATCTGTGGATCTACTACCAGAATATTCGAGAGATCCTGTCCTATCCCTGGCTGGTCCATCAGACCCTCCCAGAGAGTTGCCTCATGATCGGGGGCGGGGCCTTCAGCGTCTTTTCCGAACAGCTCATCACCAAGTTGCCTCCTGGCACAATTGGGGTAGTAGGAGAAGGAGAAGAGACTGTGCTGAAGATCATAGAGGAACGTCCCCTCATGGATGAGCGAATCATCACAGCCACCCAGGGTAAGCCTTATATCGGCCAGAAAGCGCATTATCTATCTTTAGATGAGCTGGTCATTGACCTCCCCTATCTGACCTCAATCTTTCCCCAGCATCAGGCCTACCATGGCGAATTCATCGGTATCCAGACCAAGCGGGGATGTCCTTACGACTGTCAGTTCTGTGAATATCCTTACATTGAGGGCAAAAAGGTCCGCTACCGTCCACCGGCCCTCGTCTTGGATGAGATCAAGCAATTTTACAATCAGTGGGGAGTCCGCCGATTCTGGTTTACAGATGCCCAGTTCTTTACAGGCAAAGAGTCTTTTCCCCAATGCATCGAGATCATGGAGAGAATCATTTCGGAGGGGCTCAAGCTGGAGTGGAGTGGTTATATCCGGACCAGCCTCATCAACCCCCAGTTGGCTGATTTAATGGTGCGTTCGGGCTTAGGAGATCTGGAGGTATCCATTACCTCGGGTTCACAGGCTGTGGTGAATTCACTACATATGGGCTTCAGTCTTGAGAAGCTGTATGACGGCTGCCGGTATTTGAAGGAGGCGGGCTTCCAGGGTAAACTGATCCTCAACTATTCCCTAAACTCTCCCGGCGATTCAGAAGAGGGTCTGATGGAGAGCGTGGAGTCCTATAAAAAGATCGCGGCTATTATGGGCGAGGATCGGGTCTTCCCCATGCTTTTCTTTTTAGGAGTACAACCCCACACCGGCTTTGAGCAGAGATTGATCGAGGAGGGCTATCTGTATCAGGGCTATAACCCTCTTTCGATGAATCCCATAGCCATCAAAAAGAAGCTCTACAATCCCAAGCCCTTAAGCAAATTCATTGCCAAGGCCTGCCTGGCGGCCTGGGAGAACGTGGCATGGAAGCATGCCAAAGACCGTGGTACTTCTGTGGCTCAACTGTATGCCGACGAGAGTATGTTCCGCGGTGTAGTGGAAAACTCCGGAAAACAGGTCCTGATCACCCTTGAGCAGGTGCTGAAGAACAAATAGTCAATTTTTGAATGTGGGAGCCCGTTTCGAGGCCGCTACTTTTTTTCTACTTCGGGACAGGTGGGTCCTATTCCAATCCACCAACATTCGGCTTGATTCGACTTCAGTTTTTCTCCCATCAAGGCATCAGCTGGTCCTTGGGTCACCCTTCCATATCCACAGGCTCCTAACAAAAAAGAAATGCTGATTAGGCTGATCCACAGGTATCTTGCCATGGCTTCTCTCCTCCTGTTTTTGATTTCCAACTAACCCCGCTTCACCAGGCCAACCACATGCTCCTGGTACTTACAGATCTTTTTCCTATTGCCATTGAGGTTTTCTGAATCGGGATGTTCCCCTATAGCCTTAGTGCCCACTCGCTGAAATCCAACCGCTTCAGCGATTCCGCCAATAACCTCATGCACCTGAAAAATCATCCCGCCCATGACCCAGGGAGCGATCACCACAATGGCGGCCTTGCCAGGTTTTAATACCCTTTGCATTTCGCAAAGGGTCTGTGCCAAGCCCTCGAAGTACTGTCCCAAGAGGCAAGCGGTCTTTCTGCCCACATCGGTCAAGGGTGTCACGATTTTTTCAGGAAGTATGTCCCGATGGAAGAGTTGGGTTTCTGGACAAACTGTCTGAGCTCCAATATAAAAATCCTGACACCTGGCAAAAGTATCCTGCCCAACCCCTAACCAAGAGAGTGAATACTGGTGATTTTGCATGCTGTTCATAGCCTCCCCGGAAGGGGGAGACGTAATCACCAGATCAATGGTATCATCCTCAAAAGGGAGACTTCTGGAATCTCCCCAGACCACAGAGGCATGCCCAAGAGCCTCGCTGAACTCCTCCAGCGAGCCTATGGCCTGAATCCCTTTTTCTAAAAAGAATTTAATGGTATCCCTGTTTTTTTTGGTTTGATGCAAGATCACGGAAGAAAAAATGACCTCAAAAAAGTTCTTGAGGGTGGATTCTTCTATTCGTTGGATCTCTCGAATAAGGGACGCCAGTTGGAGAATGGTGGATTCCGAAAAGTGATCATAAAAGACATCAAGGTTCTCTTCACCAAAATGACCTTTCAAAAACTGGTGGATTGTGTCGGGTGGAGCTAGGGAGCTTACAAAGGCATTGTTGACAATCCGATAAAGGAGGATCCTGACCTTACCGGGATCGAGCCGACCGGTCTTCATTCTGACGAGCTTGACTGCAAGGGGATCACAGTCCAGACCAATACCCATCCGGCCCACCATGGCTGCCTCGATCACAGTTGTACCGGATCCACACATGGGATCTAAAACTACTTCTCTCTGTTCTGTAAGGGCTTCAATAAACAGCTTGGGTAGGGTCGGATTAAATCTACCTTCAAAGGGATGGGTGTTGTGCAGAATGGAATGCTTTTCGATCGTCTGAAAACGCAGGTCAGACCTTAAAAGGTCCTGAAGGACAATTTTAGCCCTTTGCCCCTGCTTTAGAAGCCTCATCTCGCCTGTTGTTATGTGGGGGCCCAACCTCGCTAGCGCACTCGAGCATGCCCCGAAGGGGCGTCTATGCAAGAATACGATTCTGATTTTGGCTTTCCGACCTGCCTGTTGGCAGGTGCCCCGCGCTCACACGGGCAAAGCCCGACGCTCGCTTTAACAGATATTGTCAGCTCTTCAATATCCTTTCTGTGATCGTAAAAATCAGCACTCGCTATAGCTACAGAAATAGCACTTCTGGCAGCCCTCCTCCCGGGCTAAGAGCATACCGCACTCGGGACAGAGATTACCCGTCAAGATGATGGACGATTCGTCACCATTTCCCCCATTACCCCCGGCCTTTGTGGGACTGGCTGGATCCTCATTAAGAGGCTTTTGCACCGGCATCTCGGTATCATTGAGCCAATGTTCGGCCAGGGCACGGGCTATGGCATCCGGCAGGGAAGATACTCGTGCCTGCCCAAACCCAATGGAGCGGGCACCGCCGATTCCCCGGAGTTGGTCCACCAGCTCTCTCACCTTCTCACGGCGTGATAACAGGGACGGCGTGCGCAGATAAAGAGAGATGGAACGCCCATACCCCTCGGCCATAGCCATCACATCACTACCTGCTCTACCGATGGTAATGAACACCTCGGCAGGTCCTTCTTCATCATGATTCATGGTGATGTGGGCCGTTCCAAAAGGGGTCTCCCGACTCAAGGTCACTCCCGCCCGTTTATAGGGACGGGGTTTGACCTTGGGTGAATTCATATCGTCCGCCATCTTCTGGGGCTTTTCCTCCATCTTCACACCTTTTTTAGACACGCCCAGATTCATGACCTGTTCCTCCCGGCTGCCATCTCGGTACACCGTAATTCCCTTGCAACCAAGCTGATAGGCGATCAGATACGCTTTCTTCACATCTTCCACCGTGGCATTTTGGGGCAGGTTAATGGTCTTGGACACCGCGCTGTCTGAAAATTCCTGGAAGGCAGCCTGCATCCGAATATGCCAATCTGTGCTGATATCATGAGAGGTTACAAACACCCTCTGCCAGTTGGCGGGAACCCCATCGAGACCTTTCACAGAGCCATGGTTCTCCAGAATACGGTCCATTAGATCTTCTTGCCAGAATCCTTCTCTCTTGGCCACCTCAATGAAATAGTCCAGCACATAAGGCAGGTGCTCCCCATCCATCACATTCTTGTACCAGATTAAGGAAAACTCCGGTTCGCATCCGCCAGAGGTGTCCGCGATCATGGAGAGTGTACCAGTAGGGGCCACGGTGGTCACATAAGAATTTCGAACAGGCTGCCCCCTCTTCTCATGGAGCGATCCCTTCCAGTGACGATACACCCCTCGTTGCTGTGCCAGGCGCATGGACTCGTCATATCCGATATCCCGGATAAACTTCATCACCTTGCGACCCATCTCCACACCGTCTTCCGAATCATAAGGAACGCCCAGTTTAAACAGCATCCTGGCAAACCCCATGACTCCCAGTCCGATCTTTCGATTGGCCTTGGTGATCTCTTCGATCTGGGACAAAGGATAGCGATTCATATCGATCACATCATCCAAAAATTTCACGGAGACCCGTATCGTGCGCTGCAGATAGTCCCAGTCCATCTCATAACGGCCGTTGACCAACCTGAGGTGCTTCTCTAGATTGATACTGCCCAGGTTGCAGGACTCATAAGGCAGCAGGGGTTGCTCCCCACATGGGTTGGTGGCCTCCATGGCCGACACATGCGGGGTGGGATTGGTCCGGTTGGTCACATCAAGAAAGAACAACCCGGGTTCTCCATTCTTCCAGGCCTGATAGGCAATCTGATCCAGCACCTCAGAAGCCTTCTGGGACCGAACCTTCTGGCCATTTCTTGGATTCATCAGATCATAGCTATCATCTCTCTGTATGGCATCCATAAAGGCATCCGTCATGGCCACACTGATATTAAAATTGGTGATCTCCCGATTGTCTGTCTTACAGGTGATAAATTCCAGGATGTCCGGATGATCCACCCTCAGGATTCCCATATTGGCTCCTCGGCGCGTGCCCCCTTGCTTGACCGCCTCCGTGGCATGATTAAAAACCTTCATAAAGGAGACCGGGCCCGAAGCCACTCCTCCCGTGGTCCTCACCACATCCGCCTTGGGTCGCAGTCTGGAAAAAGAAAACCCCGTGCCTCCACCGGTCTTGTGGATGATGGCCGCCTGCTTCACGGTTTCAAAGATATCCTCCATGGAGTCTCCTACCGGCAGGACAAAACAGGCCGAAAGCTGTTGAAGCTCCCGCCCCGCATTCATGAGGGTGGGAGAATTGGGCAGAAATTCCAGTCTGGCTAAAATCCCATAAAAGTCATCAAAGGCCTTTTTCACCTCAGCTTGGCCTCCGTAGGCCATTTCAGCCTGGGCAATGTTTCTGGCTACCCGGGCAAACATTTCTGCCGGGGTCTCGATCACTCGACCCTGCTCATCCTTGGCAAGATATCGCTTTTCCAAGACCTTCAAAGTGTTGGCAGTCAATTTTAGGTCAGTATCGCTGGAGGAGGAACGGGCCATTCCTCCCACCACTGACCTTACCTGTGAAACCTCTCCCGTCACTTCCATGAATCCCTCCTCACCTCGCTAGCGCTGTCGAGCATGTCCCGAAGGGACGTCTATGCGAGAATAAATTTTTTTAGTTATATAATGATTGTGACAAATACAACCTTTTTTGGTTCTCTTGATCCTTGCAGCGGAAAAACATCGTACACCCATCTAAATGACCTGTCAAGCTAAAAAATACAATAGGTAGAAATTTAAATCTTTGATGATCTATATCTTGTGTATAACGCTGTAGATAGATTGTGGAAAACCTGTGAAGAAAAAAATTTTCTGAAATTCCCTATAAATTGTGTTAATTAGATCTAAGGGCTGGGGACTTGGGTTACTTTGAAATCGTAGGAGCCGTAACGGCTGGTGGAGAGCAGGGCATTGGGGGAACGGTAAACCTTGGCATAGAAAATTCCGCTGGTCGGGGCCACAAATGTGACACGGGATGGGAATGGATTGTCGAGATCAGGCGACAATGTACTAGCCAATGGCAGCCTAGACCGTCCATTAGGGCAGGCGGGTAATGTTCTGGGACCGAATCCTGTGCACTTACCAGTTTCCTGATCGACCTCATAACAACTCCAGGCATTACACTCACCCTGAAAATTTTTACTATTCACATCACGGTTGAAATCATCATTACGTGCTATAGTTTGTCCAGCGATATCCAGAATCTCTAAAAAAGTGTCGGCACCATTTTCAAGCGCTAATGTCTCAACAGTATAGGATTGGTCTATCACGGTATTGAAGGCGATATAATCAATATCCCCATCTGGGAAAATGGTATGTTGCTCTCTTAATCCTGGGGTTGCCAGCCTGTTAGGGTTTCTTGTGTTATCACCCTCAAAACTATCGCTGAAAAACCTCATCTTGCGGTCGTTAGCAATATTCAAGAAAGCTGGTTGAGTAGTGCCGAAGCTGTCCCAAAAAGCATCCATTGTAATACGAGGAGGTGTCGCTGTCTCCCTCCAGAAGGTTAAGACGTCCCAGATAGGCCTAAAATCTAGAAATAATGAGTCATGGGGTTCATTGATGCGATCCAGATTATCAAAGATGTCCCATAGTGCACTGGCCACTGCAATCTCATTGGTAGTTTGAATATTACCATTGGACTCAATTGAGAATGCTAAATCTGCTGCGCCATCAACTCCTACATCTACATTCATTGGATTTCTTCTGACCGCACTTGAAAAAAACGTCGCCCACCCTTCAGACCAAGATAGACGAATATCCTGCGAATGATCACCTAATGTATGAACTCCTCCTGGCGAATCGTCCTTTGAAAAGTTGTGGGCGATGAAGTGTCCATATTCATGGAGAATAATATCATCATCATACTCATCCCGGTCACCGCCTAATACTTGATCAATGAACAATTCCCCATCTCCCCGGATAAAAAGGCAATCGCTTACTATTCCCTGAGCTCCTCCCTCAACGGCTTGTGGGCATTCTTCTTGAGGAACAAAGAAAGTCCCGCCGAGAGTGCGGTCCCAAATAGTAGTAACTAGAGGAGCGTCCTGACCGGTCATAGACTTTAGAACCTCTCTCCCCTTCACCAAAGTATCCAGAATATTAAACACGCCTCCAGAATTAATATTCGGATTGTTCAAATCGTTCCTCAGATCAAAATTCACAGAAAAAGAGGTGCCCCCTTGCCTTTCATCAAAATCCTCTTGAACCCACCATGGCAAAAATTGAAACGGCTCATCAATCGAAGTTCGGAAGAAGCTTCCCACTTGAACTTTGGAGGTGGTGAGATTACTGGCAAACACAATCACAGTGTTAAGAGTGCGTATGGGATTCAGATAGATTGCACAATACCGGCCTTGATCATCCGTCGTTACCGTAGCTAAGAGAATTTGGCCGCTCCTCACCTCTACGGGAGCAAAACGGACCGGAATAAATACTCTTTGGCCTGTAAAGCCGTTTTGGTCGTAGAGTCTTTTCTCATATCGAACAGTCCCGGAGACTGTATTTGCACCCAAGCCCTGGCACAAAAACTCATCAGATTTTCCCGATCCACAAGCCGCTAGTAGAAACACTCCGATGAAGAAGTAAAGTAACCGAGGTATTTCTCTAACTTTACTTATGTTCTTTTTCGAAAGAGAAGATTTTAAGATCTCGCCCATCTTTATCTTTTATCACCCGAGATTCATGCTTTTCTTTGTCCTGCACCTTCGATTCAATTCCTAAGCTTTTTTTTGGCTCTAAATCAATTAATAACCTAGCCCCTTTTGTTACCCTCAGACCGTCTTGAAATTGAATCTCGGCGGTAGCCCTGATCACATGTCGTCCTGGCTCTTTCACCCGAAAATTAAACGTAATTTGTTTTAACGAGCCGGCTGTGAGTTCTCCTTCCCAGGTGCCTTGATCAGAGACCATCTCAACACCTGCAGGAAGTGTAAAGCCTACTTTCACCTGAGGTGCATCCACCATGGAGAGCACCTTAACGAACACGGTAACCTCGCCTCCAACCTGAGGGGTGCCACCCAATTCCAGGGTCATTTCCAAAGGTGCCATGGGTTTGACAGCCTCTGCAGGTTGCACGCTAAGAAAAAAACCGATGAAAAACACAGTTGTAACGAATGTTCTTAAAAAAAGCATAGGACACCCCTTGACTGTCACGGTAAGAATCCGCAATCTCTATGCCAGGTTGAAAACTTGAGTCTCTAAAGCAGTATGTATTTGATTTTAAAAGTTTTTATAGTTGGTGAGGTTTTAATGGCTGGCAAATTATTTCTTGATTTGAGGAAATTAGTTCATATGTGGGGGCCCGTGCGCCAACACAAAATGAAAGGTGCTCCGATGCCCCCACACCCCGCGCTCGGACAGGCTAAGCCTGATCCTCGCTTGCACAGCTATTCTATCTTCCAGAAAACAGTCGTCATATTATTACCCTCACGTTTAACCACGGCCCTGGCCGTTTTCACAAAACCACTCACTGTCCCGCTGGAAATGATCGTAAAATAGCTGCTCTTAACGGTACAATAATCTTTTATTTTAGTACGGATCTCTATGGATACCCCCGCCCGCTCCAGATCGCCTTCACAATTTTTAATCGGTCTTGCCTCCATAATTTTTTGGGCAAGGTCCTGCTTGATGGGAAATTCATCTGTGTTTTTCTCAAGAGAGGGAAGGGTCTGCAGGACCACTGCATCGGCCGTATTGATGTTAACTGAGCCCTGATCCCGGCTACCCATAAGATCTGAGTTAACCGTCAAGTAAGGGGAAACTTTTTCATAGACTTCATCCGTGATTCCACGGACCATGTGAAGTTCAGAGAGAACCGAGAGCTTCCCATTTTTACAATGGTAAGGTTGATTCAATCGGTTGTAGTAATCCTCCTCTGCCCCATAGGTTGAAACCGGATCGCCGTTTTGATCAATCCAGTCCACGATTCCATCCACCAGGTTTGGATCCAGGTTCAAGAGCTCAAATAATTTCTTCATCTGCAGCACTTTTTGGGGAGTTGGTTGATCGTTAGTGCTTACCAGATCATTAGGATTGAGCTTTCCCCCTTCGTCCTGGATGGTCACCGTCACAGTCCCATCTCCCACCGGATAGGGTGGAAAAGGGGCAGCCCAAAGTTCGTTGAAGGCATCATAATCTTTGCTATGCTGGGAATCATCCCGGAGTACCGCCTTGGCTGCCGCCACTCCGGACTGGGCCAGAAAGAAGGCCTTGGTTCCATCGCGAAAGTTGGATGCAGCCAGAAGGTCTGTCCGTGTGGAGAAATCAAACTCCAGAATCAGGGCCGTCAGCAGGACAACCACCAGGAGGGTGATGATCAGGGCCAACCCGCTCTCATCCCTAACTCTTTTCATAGCTTGCCACCACAAAGGTTCCATCCAAGAGGCTGGGATCATTGTATCGGCTCTTCAACTGGGCCCGTTTGACCCTGAGAAATTGAGGAGAGGCCTGAATGGTTTCAAGAAATTTCACCGTCTGGGCCAGGGTCACACTTTCCATTCTGACTTCCACCGCCACTTCTCGATAATCTCCCAGGACCTGAGAGGGTTGGGGGCGAATAAATACGATTTTGTCCTTGACCTGATTCTTGACCGCGATTCCTTCTAAATAAGAAAAGAGCGAAAAACTCTTATCCTGGACAATACGATTTTCCACGCCCGCGATCTTTTGTTGGGCAGCCAGGACCTGTTTTCGAAGCTGGCTCATCTCCATAATCTCATTCTCTTTCTGGCTGATCAGACGATCCATCGTCTTTAACCGATCCATAAAGGGAGAAAACATAAAATGATAGCCCAGCAAGATCATGCTGAGGCCTATCCCTACTGCCAAGAAGGTCCGTTCACGGGAGGAAAGCCTTTCCCAAAATTCTACGACCCAGATTGTGATTTCCTTCACCCGGATTTTCATGATGGGTCTCTATATTCCCTCGATTAAGGTGATGTTGATCCGAAAACGAATCTTGGACTGATCGGCGCTCATTTTAGCATCGCTGATCGTCACCTCATGGAACCTCTCATACTGACTTAGGGCTTCCTTGAATTTTTCTACTGATTCAAAGGAATCGGTCTGGGCCTCCATGCGAATACTACTCTGCTCAATGTGAAGATCAGAGACCTCAACCACCCGATCTTTGGGCATCCTGCGGGTCAATTCTCCGATGAGGTCCAGTAGGGTCACAGACCCGCTCCCGAAAAAGGCCACCTTCTTGTCGATCTCCTTCTGGGCGGCCTTGGTCTGTTCCACTTCATTCACAATATTCTTAATATTGGGAAAGGCCTGTTGAAAGATAGAACGGACATGAGACTGAAGCTCCTTATATCTGGCTGCCTTTAAGTCGTAACGGAGATAAAGGTTCCCTCCCGCCAGCAATAACAGAATTGCGCCTGCAATTCCTATGGCCATCAGGTGTTGACGGGTCTGTGTCTGTTCCTTGTGATAGGCAAACTCGCCTAATCTAAATCTGACCCTGGATCCTTTTTGTCCAAGGCATTCTTTTAAAGCAAGCCCGATACCTGCGGTAAAGGTCTCCTGATCAGGGACCCCTGGACCTTCCATCCGTTCTTTTCCTAACCGATGAGCCAGATAGGTGGACAACCCCTGCAGTCTGGCCGTTCCCCCACATACATAGATTTGTCGAATTTCTCGACGGGATTCGCTCTCATACACATGAAATGTGGTGCTCAGTTCCTTAACAAGAGGTTCAAGAGTGGTTTTCAGAATTCTTGAAATGCCATCCTCGTCCGTATCCGCCTCGGCCAGAACAGCCTTTCTCTTAATCTGTTCCGCCTGCTCAAGAGAGAGGTTCTGCGCCTGAGCAATGGCCTGGGTGAGGTGATGACCGCCATGCCAGATCGTTCTGATGAGGCATGGGTTCTCCTCGCCCACGATACACACAGAAGTTTTAGAGGCCCCTATATCCAGAAGAGCCACATCCCCTTTTAGGTCTTTAAAGTAGTGCTGGGAAAAATTAAACAGGGCCAGGCCGTCGACCTCCAAGGCTTTAGGATCCACACCGGCCTTCTGTAGTTCTCCCAGATGCCGCTTCAGATGCTCCTTAGGAATGGCAATGGCCAGGAGGGTAGAGTCCGGTCTGCTCGGGGTGGACTGCATGGGGTGGTAATCCACCACCACCTCTTCCAGGTCAAGAGGGATCTGCCCTTCCATTTCATAGGCCACCGTCTGTGCCACTTGCTGAGGATCTGTAAAAGGTAAGCGGACCACATGGGTAAACACTGAGCGTTGAGGGACAGACGCCACCACTTCTCTTCCAGAAGGAGAACGGATTCCCGCCTTGTGCAGTGCGGCCACCAAATCTCCATCGGTGTGAGGGGAGGGAATCGGCCATTCAATACACTTCTCAATATAAGGGCCCTTGAGGCCTCTTTGTATCAGAACCACCTTGATAGAGGAGCTACCTATATCAAGACCGATGATTCGTTGAAACATTTCGTTATCCTTCTACCATCACAGATTCAGCGGGACTCCATTGATGGAGATGGTAGGGCGTCCAAAGGTCCCCTTAATCACAACCTCTACGGAGCCTCGACCGTTGCCCATCATCGCCAGTACAGGAAATTTCTGTTGAAGATCTTCCTTTAGATATGCTTTTGTGGTCAAATTCAGAAGGCCATCGGGCCATCGATTCCTCAGTAACACCGTCCCCTGACCTGTCGCTTCAATGTGGGGACCTTGGACTGAAAAATCCTCTACGGTCATCACATTATTTTTAAATCCCAATTTTGTAGCAACCCTGGAGAAAGAAAGGTCAGGCAGTGCCATTCCGTTGGCCAATACCCCCATGGTCTTGACCCCCAGAAGTTCCAAATCACCGGACCCATTTCCTCGGAGTAAATCCTGATCCTGCCACGTGGCCTCAAGATCCAGCCGCAGGCGGCCTTCCATCTTAAAGGGGACATCCAGCCCGAGTGCCTGGAGTTCCAAATCCTGGGCGGATTCCTGAAAGTAGTAATGCATCTTCCCATCACGTCGCTGAACCGAAAAGCTCCCCCGAACCTTGCCTCCCAAGGCCTCTATAAAAAAGTCTGTCTCGATACGCCGATTCAGGAGAGGTAACAGATAGACTCTTGCCCTCGCCTGTTCCACCACTACATCGTCCTTAAAACCCACCTGAGGGTGTAGATGGACCTGTTTCCAGTCTAGGCCTATAGGAAAAAGCCGCTGACTCTGATTCACCCGTATCTGGCAATCAAGGACCTGCTCCAGCATCGCGATGAGACGGGCCTCCAACTTTTGGTGGGGGAATGTCAGGTAAAGAAAGAAGATCAGCAGGACAAGGGTGTAGAGAAAATAACCCAGAAAGGCAAGAAAATGCCTTTTGGGTATTTTCAGTGCCTGCAAAGAGATTCTGCCCAAACGGTGAAAGAATCCCGTCTGAGTGAGAGGCACGGCTTTTTCTATGTTATCTGGCAAGCGCAAGCTCGACCCAAGACTTGAAGGATCTTTGGCCACCTTGAGGCTCCTGAAACTGTAACTCTATTTCTACCACCCAGGGTAAACCCTTGTAGCTCGCAGGATTCCAACTATCCACCCATGTCTTTCCATCAAAATACCGGAGATTGAAACCCTGAATACCCTCGCCGATCTCGTACTGTCCTCCATCGTCAGAAAGACTGTAGAGATTGGGGCTTTCTTTGCGCAGGAGGACCCAACCTTTCCCTTCAGGACCTGCTTCCAGGGTATACTCAATAAGATTTAAATCTGAGATAGGCTGATTGGGCACATACCTCACATTGGACAGCGCCGTAAACTTCAGGGAGTCTTGCGGCCGGTCTTCCATCACATCATCCTGTCCCACAAAGGTGGCCTGCTGCAGTTCCTTCGGTATATAAGCCATGCTCAGATCCTCGGATAATTTCGTGAAGATAAGACGGGCATCTCGATAGATATTCGTCTCATGATTGACGCCATCAATCACCTTAATACTGGCATCGAAACTGGCATAAACCAGTGTAGCCACGACCGCCAAGATGGCGATGGCGATGAGGATCTCCAGCAGGGTAAAGCCAGAAGTAGATCCCCACGGGCAGAGCTTGTTGGCTCGAGGATTAAATCTTTTCTTGAAAGACATAATTCACCACTTCTACACTCTCCCGATCGTTTTGACCCCATGTCACTGAGACACGTACCTCACGAACATAATCGAAGGGCGTCGAAGAAATCACTCGATGCCAATGAAAATCTGAATAGCCTTCCCCAAATTCTCCATCAGCCTCCCCCAGCTCGGGAAAGCCCTCAAGGCCCGCTTCCACCATTTTCATCTTGGCCAAGGCGGTGGCAACTGTTAAATGTCTAGTTGCATCGACCAGGTTCACATCCTGATTTCTCAATCCGAGCAGGACCACCAGTGAGATGGAAAGAATTGCAAGAGCAACCAGTACCTCCAGAAGTGTGAAACCAGATCGATCACTCCTCACGATGCGCCGCTTCTTTAACTTCGATATAGCCATCATACACCTTCACCCGCCCGGTCAGTGGATGAATGTCTAAGGTGAAGACATGTTGATCCTGGTCCGTTAAGTGGATCATCGTTTTTTCCACCAAACCCGCCGGGAAAAATTGGGTAAAGGCCTCACCCTCCGTGACCTTGCCTTGATGCTGAGTCACCACATCCTGAAAGGCCACTCCATGTGGCAACTTAATCCACTCCTTCGCCAGGGAGGCAGGAGGGCCCCATTCTCCCAGGGAATTGGCCACTTGCACTTGATAGGCACCACCGTTAACATCGTAAGTGAGGCGACGGACCTGGCGGGTAGCCATGGCCTCATGATAGAGATACTGAATCGTTCCCACCAGACGTCTTGAGGCCGATTGAAGGCTATTCTCGGTCAGGGTCTGAATCTTTGGGTAGATCAAGAGTAGTAGAAGCCCCATGATAAACAGTACCACTGTAATCTCCAGAAAAGTGAACCCACGAACCCGTAACAAGTCATGACCACTCACAACTTTACTGGATGTTCCAGCTCTGTATATCCTCATCCTTCGTTTCTCCACCCAGCTCCCCATCCGCACCGTAGGAGACCAGGTCAAACTCCCCATGCGTCCCTGGGCAAAGATACACGAATGGTTTTCCCCAGGGGTCTACAGGAACTTTCGCAATGTACCCTCCCTCACGCCACTTGAGTGGAATGGGACTGATCGTGGGCTTGGTCACCAGGGCCTCCAGGCCCTGCTCGGTGGTAGGATAAAAACCGTTGTCCAGCCGAAAGAGGTTGAGGGCCCCTTCTAGTTGTTTAATCTGAACCTGGGCTGCGGTTTTTCTGGCTTCGTCCGTGCGTCCCAAAATCCTGGGGGCCACAATGGCCACCAGCAGGCTTAAGATCAGGATGACCACCAGAAGCTCAATCAGAGTAAAACCATCATTTTTTCTCATAGGATCACCTGACCAACTGGCTCATTTCGAGAATCGGTAGCAGGATGGCCATCACAATGAACAACACCACCAGGCCCATCACCAGGATCATCAAGGGAGCCAAGAGGGACATCAAGGTACTTAAAGTAATGTCCACCTCATTTTGATAGGCCTCTGCCACCTTTTGAAGCATGCGCTCCAGCTCGGCGCTGGCCTCACCCACCGCAATCATCCGGGTGACCAGAGGAGGAAAGACACCACTTCTTCTCAATGGCTCCGCGATGCTTTCACCTTCTCGGATATTCTCCCGGGCCGATTCCAGAGCTTTTTCTAAGACCCGATTATTGACCACCTTCTTGATAATATCAAAGGCCTGAAGTAAAGGCACACCGCCCCTGAGCAGGATACTCAGAGTATCTGCAAAGCGCGACAGGGCAATGAGTTTAACCAACTTCCCAACTAGAGGGGCCTTAAGCTTCCATCCATCATATTTTTCTCGACCCACAGGCGTAGCCAGATACCGTGTGAGGACCAACCCTACGACGAACATCAGCACCAAGAACAACCACCAATATCCCTGTAACAACCAGGTGATATTGATCAGAATACGTGTGGGAAGAGGAAGGACCTGGTGCACGTCAGAGAAGACCGACAGCACTCGGGGAACCACAAAATTCAGCAAAAAAACCAAAACCAGTGCACTCACCGCAAGCATGAAAATGGGATAGGCCATGGAAGACAGTACCCGGCTGCGCAACTGTCCCTGCCGCTCTAAGAACTGGGCCAAATACAATAGGATCTGGTCCAGGGTTCCACTGACCTCCCCTACCCGAATCATCTGGATATAGACCGGAGAAAAAATCCTGGGGTGCATGGCCAAGGCATCTGCCAAGGACCTGCCTTCTTTCACTTGCTCTCTTACCTGAGCGATGGTCCATTTCAGCAACTTTTTTTCCACCTGATCTCCTAGGGCAGACAGAACCTCCAGCAGGGGGAGTCCCGCACCCGACAAGGTGGCCATCTGCCGGGTTACCACCGCCAGTTCCTGGATCGTCACCCGATCGCCCAGCCTGTTCTTTAATAAACGGCCCCCCGCAGGCTGTGGGATAGCCGCTGCGGGATGAGACGGGGGCAGCGCTGTTCTAGCCTGATGGCTTTCCAGCACCTCCACCGGAAATATGCCAGATTTTCTCAGCTTAAAGCGGGCGGTCTTGGGATTATCGGCATCCACGATGCCGCTCACATTTCTCCCTTCAGTCGTCAGCCCCTTGTATTCGTAGACGGCCATCACATACCTATATCCACAATCTCATCTTGTGTGACTCTCAGAATCTCTTCAGTGGTGGTTACTCCTCGGATCACCTTCTCAGCCCCGTCCCGCTTCAGGGTAGTCATGCCCTTTTCCACCGCCCGGTTTTTGATGGTATTGGCATCGGTCTTGGACAGAATCAGGTTGCGGATCTCATCGTCCAAGACCAGAATTTCGTAGATCCCGGTGCGACCTCTATATCCTGTATTGATACAGTTTGCACAGCCCTGTCCCCGATGAAAGGTCTTTCCTTTCTCATTCTTTGAGCTCAACCCCAATTTTTCTAGCTCCTCCAGCGGGGGCGAATAGCCCACCCGGCAATCTGGACAGATTTTGCGGATCAGTCTCTGGGCAATGATGGCAACCACTGATGAGGAGACCAGGAATGGCTCGATACCCATATCCAGCAGCCGTGTCATTGCCCCGGCCGAGTCATTGGTATGAAGGGTGGAGAAGACGAGGTGTCCTGTTAGTGAGGCATGAATGGCGATCTCTGCCGTTTCCACATCCCGGATCTCTCCCACCATGATCACATCGGGGTCTTGCCTCAGGATGGACCGAAGACCATTGGCAAAGGTCAGATCGATCTTGGGATTCACCTGCATCTGGCCAATCCCCTTGAGCTGATACTCGATGGGATCCTCAATGGTGATGATATTCTTGTCAGGAGAATTGATCGTATTGAGGGCAGCATAAAGAGTGGTGGTTTTACCACTCCCGGTAGGACCCGTGACCAGGAGGATGCCATGGCTCATACGGATCAGCTGGGCCACCTGCTTAAGCTTGCTCGTGTCCAGCCCCAGATCCTCCAGGCTGAGGAGCAGATGGGTCTTGTCCAGGAGTCGCAGAACAAGCCGCTCTCCGTGGGCTGTGGGAATAGCAGAGACGCGGATATCCACATCCCGTCCCGCAATTTTAATTCCGATCCTGCCGTCCTGTGGAAGACGTTTTTCGGCAATATTCAATCCGGCCATGATTTTGATTCGGGAGGTGATACTGGGTTGAAGCCTCTTGGGTGTAGTCAAGATATTATATAAAATACCATCGATCCGGTACCGGATCGCCAGTTCCCGCTCAAAGGGCTCCAGATGAATATCACTGGCCTTGCGCTTGACTGCTTCAAACATTAAGGAATTCACCAGACGGATGATGGGTGCCTCATCCGTGGCCTCCAGCAGATCGACGGGCTCGTTTAACCCGCTGGCCAACTCGTCCAGATTGTCCACGTTGAGGGTTTCGACCACCTGCTCGGCACTGTCCGAGGGCCTTTCATAAATCTGATGGATACAGTTGAGGATCTCCGAGGGCGGGGCAATGGCTACCGAGATATCCCTTCCCAGAATCACCCGCAGGTCATCTAGGGCCGAGAGATTTAGAGGGTTGGAGGTGGCTACCAGGGCCTTTTCATCACCATTTTTTAAGGGGATGAGCTCATATCGCTTGGCAAAGCCAATGGGGATAAGCCGGATCAGATCCCGATCAATCTGGGCCTTGTCCAGACGGGCCATATACGGGATCTCTAACTGGATCCCCAAGGCCTGAAGCAAGTCCTCTTCCTTGATATATCGGAGCCTGATCAGGATCTCCCCCAGTCGACCGCCTTTCTCCTTTTGGATGCGAAGCGCCTCCTCCAGGTGTTCCGAAGAGAGGGAATACTTTTGGTGAAGGATTTGACCGATCAATTGCCGTGAGTGTATCATCTGCCCAATACCGCATACATTCAACATCAGTTGTGAGTAATGATATAACTTCTTATTACTCCGATGTCATCGGGGCTTGAGGCGGTGGCTGTCCATCCCCTTCTGACTCAGGAGGGGAAGAATCCGGAGGTCGATTGAGTTTATCCAGTATCTCCTCATGCCGCTGCCGCTTTTCCACCTTTTCCTTCTTTAAAAAATCCTTCATGTCCTGGGTCTTGTTTTCACGGATCTGGGCCACTTCGTTGGGCTCTCGTACGATATAAGGTGTAAGGAAGATCAGGAGATTGGTTTTCTCGGTCCGTCGGGTCTGAATCTTAAAGAGCCAGCCCAGAATCGGGATATCCCCCAGAAAGGGGACCTTACGGATGCTCTTAGTAATATTGTCCCGGATTAACCCTCCCACCACCACAGTCTGCTGATCCTTTACAATAATGGAGGTGTTGGCCGAGCGCTTGTTGGTGGTAGGCCCCACAAATGTCCCTCCGACCGTCTGGGAGGCCGAATCAGAGATAGTGGAGATCTCCTGGAAAACATCTAGGCGGACCTGGCTACTTTCCATGATCTGAGGAGTAAGCCTTAAAGTAATCCCCACATCCTTCCGCTCAATGGTGGTGAGGACATTGCCACCTACCGTCTGGCTTTGACCTGTGGGGAAAGGTCGATTTTCACCCACCACAATCTCGGCCTTCTGATTATCACTGGTCAAAATCTGAGGGGTTGAAAGGATATTGACGTCCGTATCCGTCTGGAGGGCACGAAGCAGGGCTCCCACATTAAGAAAGGTCGCATTCCCAAACTTAAAGGTCCCTTTCACCACCCCAACTGCAAGTCCAGTTAAACCCACCGGACCGGTGGTTGCAAAAGTCTGAATACCGCCAAAGTTCGTCCCTCCTGCAGCCTGAAATGTGTCAGCGATCGTTTCTCCATCCGTCTTTAATGGAGCCTGCACCTCCACACCAATCTCCCGAAGCTTATCCAGGCCGATCTCCATGATCACCGCCTCCACATACACCTGACGGCGCTTCACGTCCAGTTTCTGGATCACTTCCTTGACGGCGTCATAGTCACGGGGCGAGGCCATGATAATCAGGGAGTTGGTGGACTTGTCGGCAAAGAGCTGGATAGGTCCCTCAAACTCCCCGAGCCCCCGGATCCCTGTACGAACAGGTCCCGGTGTGGGCGGTCTGATCACCAGCCCACTTAACACCTTGACTAATTCCTCGGCATTGGCGTTCTCCAAATAATAAACATTCACAGAACGCTGGGGTGGCACATCGGTGCTGGGAAGGATTTGGATAACCTCCCCCACCGGTAAGGCAGTGAACCCCTTCAACTCCAGGACAGAAAGAAAGACATTATAGGCCTCTTCCACCGAGATCTTGGCAGGAGAGAAGATGGTAATCTTCCCCTTCACCTTATCGTCAATAATAAAATTCTTCCGAGTCAATTCACTGATAAATTTTACGAAAACGGGGAGATCGACATTATTAAAGTCTAAGGTGATCAACTTAGGTTTTTCAGAAGGATTGGCTACCGCAGGGGCTTGCTGGGCCTGCCCTGGGAAGGAGAACATCAGGATCGTTATTCCAACGAAAACGGGACTACACCACTTTTTCAATACCCACTCCATTATATGTAGGGGCCCGTGCTACCTCGCCAGCGCTGTCGAGCATGCCCCGAAGGGGCGTCTATGCGAGAATATGCTTTTGATCTTAATGCCCCCATGCCCCGTGCGGGGTACCCGTTGCGCCTTTTCATTGCAACGGGTCCTGGCAAAGCCAGACCCTCGCTTTAATCATCTCACTATCACCGGATTTCGTAAGCGAAGGTCTGTTTCTGGTTATTTCTCATCAGGTCCAGGCTTACTGAAGTCTCCCCTTTAAGTTGTTGGAAGACCTTCATGAAGTTCTCAGGGTCCTTGACCTCTATGCCGTTGATCCTCTGGAGGACATCACCATTTTGTAGGCCGATCTTTGAGAAGAAGCTGTCTGGGACAATAGAAAAGATTCTGAAGCCATCTGGTTTTCCAGAAGTAAAATTAGGAACCACCCTGGCCTTGGTTAAAAGCTGTGGGAGATTGTCTAAGGCCACCGTGATTTCCTGCCGATCCAGAACCCACTGGTTAGGAGTGACCTTGACGATACCTGCCTCCTGAGTGTTTAGCCCTGTTATCCCAGTTTCAGGCTCCTCTTCGTCCAGGTACAGTCTTAAACTTCTTTGAGCATCCCCCACCAGCAGAACCACCTCAATTCGACCTATTTTCACGATCTTGGCCTGATTGTCGATGGACTCCCCCAAGCGGTAGAGGCTTTGCTCGCGGGTAACCTGATTCTCGATGATGGCGTAAGAGTTTCCTTCTTCCCCAACCACCGTGCCGATCAGGATCACCCGAAGGTCCGGTGGGGGGGTCTGGATAATTTCTGCCTGGGGAACAGAGGTGGCCCCTTGTTGTTGCCCCCGCATTTTTGCATTAAAAATATTGCCTTCGATGATATCAAGGTAACTTTTGCCGCTCACCGTGCTGGGGAATGCAGGGGCGCTCTCCTCGCCCATGGGTTTGATGGAGGCTTCCAGCCTGCTGCCAATCACCAAATTGATCATATCCGCCATCAGGTAGGCCCCCAATGGCAGGAAAAGGAAATGTACCACCCAAAAATAACGTTTAAGCATATGTTTTTTGAAAATTGTTGTGCAAATCTAACCGACTGTCTTCATTATTATTTCTTATTTCATCTTTTTTGTCAAGGAGATACAAAATCTAGTCGGTTTCTTAAAGCTTTTCTCGAATCATAGGAACTTTGGGGTCCAAAACGGCGTGGGCCAGAATGAGGTAGGTTTCCATTCCCACCTGGCCAGTAGCCTCTAAACCCTTCTGGCCTTGAAATGCCTTAATGGCCGTCCGTGTGAGGGTCCCCAGAATACCATCCACGGGACCAGGATAATGTCCCCATACCTTCAGGACTGCCTGGAGGGTTCTCACCGAGGCATCCGATACTCCCTGAGCAAGGGGTAGAGAAATCCCTGGGATTTCTTTCCAGAACAGTATCCCACGACCCGTAAATCGGCTCTGAAACTCTCCGACTGAAAGCTGGACTTTACCTGTCAGCGGGTCCAGTAAAGTGAGGTGGTCTTGATACACGGAGGATAGGACCATCACATGTGGATTTGTCTCATCTGCTGTTCGAATCCATACCAATCCTGGATAGTCCAGAGCCATAATCATTTTATACGTTGCGGGCAGGGGATACTGATAAAGTCCCCAAACCTTAAGTAACCTGGCCAGGTCCAGCTCCTTAAACTCCTGGGGCGTGATCGCAACCTCGCCTCCCAAAGCAGATTGCCAGAGCCGGGCCAGGGTCAGATAGGATGCATTCTCAGCCTCGACCGGGTCCTCTACCCTGTATACTCCATCCTCATCAAAGGCATAAGGCGTCACGGGCGTGGGTGGGACCTCCGTCTTCTCCGTTTCTGACACCGGAGGGATTTGAAGTGAGTCGGTTTCCTTTGTGGTAGCCTGCGTGGTCACTGGAGGCATGAGAACCGGGACATTTCCTTGAGACGGAACAGAATCTTGGGCTGGGCCAATCACAAAGGCACGAGTTGTAAGCATCCATCCCAGCAACCCCAGACAAAGCAGAATCACGGACAGGCCTGGCAGAAGTACGCGAGGTCTCAGAAGTGGTTTTAAAAATACATTAAATAAAGAATAGCTTGAAGAAATAGGTTCCAGATCCGCCAGGGCGGCCTTCACCAGAGAAGGAGTCACCACCTTAGATTCAGACACATAGGCCGACAGTAGGGATTTATCACAAATGATATTAATCAACCGGGGTATTCCATGGCTGAACTCATGGATAAGCTGCACGGCGGCTGGGGTAAAGTGGACCTGCTCCGTCCCTCCCGCTACCTGTAGCCTGAAATTGATATATTCCCGGGTCATTTCCAGGTCCAGGGGTTCTAGATAGTATCTGAGGGCAATACGCTGGTTGAGCTGGCGGAGCTGGGGAATGGCCAGTTTTTGTCTTAGCTCAGGCTGGCCCATCAGCACAATCTGGAGTAGTTTCTCACGGGTGGTCTCCAGATTGGATAGCATCCGGATCTCCTCAAGACACTCCACGCTCAAATTCTGGGCTTCATCGATGATCACTACCGCATTTTCTCCCCTGGAGAGCGCTCCCAACAGGTATTGATTCAGCTCATCCAGCAGGGCTTTCTTGGTGGTACTCCCTCCATCGATGCCGAAGTCCTGATTGATGGCTTGAAGGAGTTCTAGGGTATCTAAGTTGGGATTAAAAATGAGGGCCGTCTTCACCTGGGGATCAAGACGTTCCAGGAGCAGTCGACACAGGGTTGTCTTTCCAGTACCTACCTCTCCCGTAATCAGGATAAATCCCTTTCGTTCCTGGACTCCGTAAATGATCTGAGAGAAGGCCTCCTCATGATGCTTGCTGAAAAAGAAGAAATGAGGATTCGGTGTGAGGTTGAAAGGTGAATGCTCAAATTGAAAGAATTTTTCATACATGATCGTTATTCGTTATTCGTTATTCAATTAACGAATAACATTTAACGGTTAACGATCAGTGAGCGGCCCGTCATCTCCGCCGGAGGTTGGATGCCCATCAGATGAAGAACGGTCGGGGCCACATCCGCTAGTGTCCCCTTTGGACGTAGTTTAAGGCCTTGTTGAGTAATCAGCAGAGGGACCGGGTGGGTCGTATGAGATGTGTGGGGTTGACCCGTGTCATAATCGATCATCTGTTCAAGATTTCCATGGTCTGCCGTGAGAATGACCACTCCTCCCATCTCTTGGATAGCCCCAATGACCCTCGCAAGGCAGGTATCTATCACCCCGATGGCCTTCACGGCCGCCGACAGCACACCCGTATGACCCACCATATCAGGATTGGAATAATTCATGAGGACAAAATCATAGCTGCCCGTCTTGATCCGCTTGACAGCCTCTTCCGTAACCTGGGCAGCACTCATCTCGGGGGATTGATCGTATGTGGCCACATGCCTAGGGGAGGGGATCAGAACCCGCTCTTCCCCAGGAAACATATTTTCATCCCCACCATTAAAGAAATAGGTCACGTGGGCATACTTCTCAGTCTCTGCAATTCTGAGCTGGCGCATCCCTTTTTGACCTAATATTTCTCCCAGGAGACGGGTCAGTCGTACCGGACCAAAGGCAACGGGAAGATCAAATTGGTCACCATAGCTGGTCATACAGACAAAAAAAGAGAGTTGGAGCTGAGTCTTTCGGGTGAACTGAGAGAAGCCTTTTTCGGTAAAGACCCTGGTCAACTGGCGGGCACGATCCGCCCTGAAATTGAAAAAGATAACACTATCTCGATCCTGAATGGTGGCTACAGGTTTTCCTGCCTTGTCCACGATAACGGTGGGAACCATAAATTCATCGGTGACCTTGGCCTCATAACTGTGGGTGATGGCCTCTATGGAAGAACAGGACGAATTCCCCAGACCCAGGGCTATGGCTTCATAAGCCTTCTGGATACGGTTCCAGCGGCTGTCCCGGTCCATGGCATAGTAGCGGCCCATAACCGTGGCCACCTGGCCTACTCTCAGCCGCCTGAGCTTCTGGTTCAACTGTTTTAAGGAGGTCATACCCGCCTGGGGTGGAGTGTCCCTTCCGTCCAAGAAGGCATGGATGACTACTTGTTTTAATCCACGATCCTTGGCCATTTCTAGAAGGGCGAAGAGATGATCAATATGGCTGTGCACCCCGCCATCCGAGACCAGTCCCAAAAGATGCAGAGCGCCCTTCTCCCGCTTGGCGGCCTCCATAGCACTCACCAGGGCAGGGTTTTTTAAAAAAGATTTGTCCTCGATGGCTTTATTAATCCTGCTAAAATCCTGATATACAATCCGACCCGCCCCTAAGGTCATGTGGCCCACCTCAGAATTTCCCATCTGGCCATCCGGAAGTCCTACAGCCTTCCCTGAGGTATAAATTCGGGTATGGGGATAGTCTGCCACCAGGCTATTGTAAAAGGGAGGACGCGCCTGAAGAATTGCATTAGCTTCTTTACGCGGATTGATCCCCCATCCGTCTAGAATAATAAGTACGACGGGCCCTAATTTTTTAATTTTCGATCCAACCATAGTTTATCTTTAACTTTAACAGGCCTCAACTGTCAAGGATTTCATTCGTCAAGAAACATCAGTCTTGGCCGGTCTGAGCGCGGGACATGGGGGGAACATCGGAGATCGTTTCTCCATCGGTCTGGGCAGCCCCCCATCCACGATCGACGGGCTCTTTTTCCTGTGACTTGGGGACTACGATGGGGAATGCTCCAAAGGTATTCCACTGACCACACCGTGGGCAGCGGCCAGACCATTTCAGTGTATGATAATCACACACCGGACAGAAATAAGGCACCACTACCCGTTTTTTAAGATTCAGGGCCTTCTTGAATTCTTCTACCGCTGCCTTAAGGTCTCCCTGTCTCAAATACAGATTTCCCATCAGCTTGTAGAGATCCGGAAACCGCTCCTCGCTGACATCAATACCGCCCAGAACCTCAAAGGCATCATCCAGCATCTCCAAGCGATAGTAAAGCTTGCCTAGATAGAACCTCAAAACACGATCGGATGGATCCTTTGCCACGGCATCCTGATAAATCCGGATAATCTTTTCGGGCTCTCCCATATCCAAGAAGAGGTCTTCCAGACGATGGAGGAGGATGATATGTGAGGTCAGATAATAGGCCTTCTGCCACAGCTCCGCGGCATGATCTAATTTTCTTTCCTGAATAGAAGCCTCCCCCAGTCCGATGTAACCTGGCAAGAAGTTTCGGTCCAGCCGGATCGTTCCCTTAAAGTACTTTCTGGCCTGGTCCCTCATTTCCTTGTCCAGGTATAACTGGCCTAACTCATACTTAATCCCCAGGTACAGGGTCTTCTCACGCCGCGCTTCCTCATGAGAAAGCCCCATCTTCATGATCTTCTCTTGGGTCTGGTGGGCCTCTTCCCATCTGTCGAGCTTCAGATAAAGATCCCGGACCCAGGTGAGGGCCGTTAGGTTCATGGAATCCACTCTTAGGATGTCCACCAAAATCTGGATTGCCTCCTCAGGTCTCTGGGCCTCCTCCAGGTCCTTGGCCAGTGCCAGGAGTACCTCCACATTGCGTTCATCCAGGGCCCGCCCTTTTCGATGTAACTTGATGGCTTCCACAAAGTTTTTTTCCTGGCGTTTGAGATTGCCCAGACGCCATAAGCTTGGGACATGATTAGGTTCCATCTCCAGAAGTCGTTCAAACAGATCCATCGCTTCAGCATGTCGTTTGGCTAGAAGGGCATTTAACGCCGCAGTATAAGTTTCCTGGATTCGGGTCTCCTTCTTTTGGCGAGCAGCCATCTTCCATTGTAAAAACAGATGTTTAAGTTCCCTCATCCCTACCCCTGCAATCACCAGGAGCCCTCCGAATGCCACCGAGAAAAGTATAAGGGCTACCACAGGAATTTCAAAGGAGGCTTGCTTGGTCAGATGTAGGATCAGATACCCTTGATTGTAAAAGCTGAGATAGGCAATGGCCCCGATTAGGACAATAAAGAGGAAAATAGAAAAACGCATCTTTGGACTTTCCTATGCCTTTTTATTTTGCTTGGACCAAGGTCTTGAGTCTGGGCAACGGAAGCCTCTTGGCATCTCCCCAGAGCCGCTCCAGATCATAAAACTCTCGAACCTCTCGTTTGAAGATATGTACGATGATGTCACTGTAATCCATGAGGATCCAAAGGGCATTCTCACGACCCTCCACACTCAGGGGGTTAATACCCTGACTGGACAGGCCCTCATCAATAGCATCCGTAATCGCCAAAACCTGACGTTGTGACTCTGCCGAACAGAGGACAAAAAAATCGGCCAAGGGAGTCAGACTTCCAACGTCCAGGATAACAATGTCGTCACCCTTTTTTTCGTGGGCGGTTTTTGCAGAAAGTAACGCCTTCTCTTTAGGTGCTAAAACGGATAGACTCCCCCACTAAAGTTTTAAGATCAAGCCTAAATATAAATAAAGATTAAACTTGGTATAACCTATTTTTAAGTATATATGATTTTACAGTGTCAGGCAAGAGATTTTTCATGTCTTGTCGAGCCCTTAGCTGCTCTCGGACGTGGGTGGATGAGATGGGACAGGTGGGAAGTTTTATCAGAAAAAGTGTTTTCCCAGGCTTTAGCAGAATTTTCTTTTTCTTGATTCGGGCCTGATCCAGGGCCAGGAGGGTTGCCAGATCGGTCTGGGCTGGCCGTTTTAGTTTTTCTAACTGCCGGAAGGAAAACCCTTCCCGGGAGACCACCACAAAGTGACACATTTCGATGAGTCGTTCTGCATTTCTCCAGCTATCAATCTCCAGAAAGGCATCAATTCCAAGGATAAAAAATATCTCTGCATCTGAGTATTGTTGTTTGAAGACCTCCAATGTCTCAATGGAATAAGACTTTCCAGATCGGTTCACCTCTTGATCTGAAAGGTCAAAATATGGAAAGTCCGCAATGGCCAAACGAACCATGGCCAAGCGGTCTTTAGGGGACTGTATCTGCTCTTCCGGTTTATGGGGAGGATGGCCCGAGGGGACAAACACCACCCGATCCAGTTTCATCCGTCGCCAGACCTCTTTTGCAATATGCAGGTGACAATTGTGAATGGGATTGAATGTTCCGCCGAAGATACCAATCTTCATTTGATATGTGGGGGCCCTACCACGCTAGCGGATTCGAGCGCAGCCCGAAGGGCTGGTTGCGCGAGAATAGGTTTTTGATCTTGGCTATCCATGCCCTCCATGCCTCACGCTCTCCGTCTCAGGCAGGCTGGCTAAGCCAGACGCTCGCTTATTCTCTTAATTGGCCGTTGCCTAGTACAATAAACTTGGTACAGGTCAGATCCTCCAGACCCATCGGCCCCCGGGCATGGATTCGGGTGGTGCTGATGCCGATTTCTGCCCCAAGACCAAATTGGTATCCATCATTGAGCCGAGTGGAGGCGTTCACAAAAACTGCTGAAGAGTCCACTTCCCGTAAGAACCTCATGGCTTGATCATAATTTTGGGTCACAATCGCGTCGGAATGGTTCGAGCCGTAGGTGACAATATGCTCCATCGCCTCTTCCAGATTAGCCACCACCTTGACGGAGAGAATGAGATCCAAGTATTCGGTAGACCAGTCCTCTTCCGTGGCTTCCCTTAAGCCAGAGACAATAGCCCGAGTACGAGGACAGCCCCGCACCTCCACACCCACTTTCTTAAGGCGCTCGATCATTCTGGGCAAAAACTTTTGGGCCACAGCCTGGTGCACCAGGAGGGTCTCCATAGCATTACAGGTGCCTGGTCTCTGGACCTTGGCATTAAAACAGACCTCTTCCGCCAAGTCCAGATCGGCCTCCGCCTCCACAAAGGTGTGACAAACTCCCTTGTCATGCTTGATAATGGGGACGGTAGCATGTTGGGCCACAGTCCGGATCAGACCTTCCCCCCCACGTGGAATGATCAGATCAATATAACGATCCAGGGTGAGCATGGCCATCACCCCTTCGCGCTCTGTGCGTTCAATCAAGGAAATTCCCCCCCGAGGAACACCCGCCTTCTCACCCGCGGTGGAGAGCATCTGGGCAATGGCCCGATTGGAATAAATCGCCTCCGAGCCACCCCGTAGGACTACCGCATTTCCTGATTTGAGACAGAGACTCGCCGCCTCCACCGTCACATTGGGCCGCGATTCATAAATGATACCAATGACCCCAATGGGCACCCGCATCTTACCCACCTGCATTCCGTTGGGCCTTCGCCACATTTTCACCACTTCTCCCACCGGATCGGGCAGGGCGGCTACCTCCCGCAGACCCTTGATCATGTCCTGGATACGTTTTGGATTGAGGGTCAGCCGGTCCATCATGGCGGACGCTAATCCCTGGCGGCGGGCTTCTTCCAAATCCTTGCGGTTTTCCTCCACGAGAACCGACTGCCCTTCATCCAAGGCTTCTGCCATTCGGTGAAGAGCTGAGTTTTTGATTTCCGTGGACAGGCCGGCCAGGACTCGGGCCGCTTGTTTGGCCTCTCTGGCTTTTTGGGTCACATATCCTACAATATCCATAACTCCCCCCATACTTTCCAAATGAGTGGCCAGTTGCCAGAGGCCAGTTCCCAGTAACGAACGATTGACGCCTGGTCACTGGTTACTGGACACTGGTCATTGCTTTTTGAGGATGACCAAATTGTCTCGATGGATCACCTCATCCGAAAATTTATAGCCCAAACGTTTCTCGATCTCGGCGGTACGATTGCCCCTAATCTTTTCAATCTCACGAGATGAATAGTTCACCAGGCCTCTGGCTACCTCAACCCCTTTCTCATCCAGACAGCTTACAGCATCCCCTCCCTCAAACTCCCCGTCCACCTTCACAATCCCCGAGGGCAAGAGGCTTTTGCCTTTCTGGAGAAGGGCCTCCACCGCTCCGGCATCCAGGTACAGCCATCCTTTGCAGCGGCGAGTGTAAGCGATCCAGTGTTTGCGGCTCTTGAGCCGGGATGGATGTGGTAGAAACAGGGTCCCTAAATCTTCCCCCTTAAACAGCCGGGTGAGAATTCGGTCCTGTCGACCATTGATCATGAGTGTAGCCACTCCATAGGTCGCTGCCTGTTTTGCTGCCCTGACCTTGGAGAACATCCCGCCTGTGCCCTCTGCGGTCGTGCCTTCACCCGCCAGCCTCTCAATCTCTGGAGTGACCTCACTCACTACCCGTAGCATCTCGGCCTTGGGAGCCTTCTTGGGATCTCGCGTGTATAATCCATCTACATCCGAAAGAATAACCAGGAGTTGGGCATCGATGAGGTGGGCCACCATGCTGGCCAGCATGTCATTGTCACCAAATTGGATCTCTTCCACAGACACGGTATCATTTTCATTGATTACCGGAATCACACGATGTGCCAAAAGAGTCAGCAGGGTATTGCGGGCATTGAGAAACCTGCGTCTCTGGCTTAAGTCCTCATGGGTCAACAGGATCTGGGCCACCCTCTGGCCAAAGGGATGAAAAGCCCGCTCATAACTCCACATCAAGCGACTTTGACCCACTGCCGCAGCAGCCTGCTTAAGGGCAATATCCTGGGGCCGGCAGGAAAGTCCCAAGGGTTCCAGTCCAGAGGCGATGGCACCAGAAGAAACCAGCACCACCTGATAGCCTTTTTCCTTAAGTAGGCATACCTCCTCAGCCAGGGCATCGATGCGGGTTGGATTCAGTCCCCGATCCTTGGAGGAGATAATGCTGCTCCCGACCTTAAGAACGACCCTCTTGGCCTGACTGATTAATTCTTGGCGCATAGATATGAGTTCTTGTCATTGGCCGCTGGCCACTGGTACCTGGTGACTCTTCTTTACTTGTTCCACTTGCTGTCCCAGGTGGGCGATGAGGGCTGGGAGCCCTTCACCGGTCACTGCAGAAATGGCATAGAATGGGTAATCCTTCCTTTTGCAGAAATCGGCCAGTCTTCTCAACCGCTCGCCTCTGCCTTTCACATCTGATTTGGTTCCCACCACAATAAATGGCTTCTGGATCAGGGAGGAATCTGATGCCGGCTCGGGGCATGGGGGCATCGGAGGACCAGCATCATGTGTAGCCGCACGGGCCCCCACATGTAAAGCCTCATAAGCCACAATCTCCTTCCTGAGCATCTCGAACTGACCAATGGGATCTTCTTCTATTCCTTCGGATATATCCACCAAAAAGACCAAAATCTGGGTCCTTTCGATGTGTCGCAGAAACTGTATGCCCAGCCCCTTCCCCGTATGGGCCCCCTCGATCAGACCAGGGATGTCCGCCATAACATAAGTATAACCCTCTCCTCTCACCATCCCTAGACAAGGTGATAAGGTCGTAAAGGGATAATTTGCAATCCTGGGCCGGGCCGATGAGATCCTGGAAAGGAATGTGGATTTGCCGGCATTGGGCAGTCCCACCAGACCCACGTCAGCCAGCAGTTTGAGCTCCACGAGAAGCCATCGCTCCTCTCCCTTCTGACCCCTTTCGGCCTCGGTCGGGGCCTGATGAGTCGGGGTAGCAAAGTGGGCATTGCCCCTTCCCCCCTTTCCCCCCCTCGCCACCACCACGGTCTGGCCTGCCGTTGTCAGATCGGCTAGGACCTGTTCGGTCATCGCATCCCGGACAATCGTCCCCAGGGGAACCTGAATGACCACATCAGGGCTGGACCGCCCGTGTTTGTCCTTGCCCTGTCCGTGGCCCGCTCGCTTACCGTGGTAATGCTGCTGGTATTTGAGATCCAGAAGGGTGGAGAGATTGGACGTGGCCTTGAGGATCACATCCCCTCCCTTGCCACCATCACCCCCATTGGGTCCACCCCGGGGCACGTACTTCTCTCTCCGAAAGCTGACGCATCCATTCCCCCCATCCCCAGCCTTTACATAGATCTTAACCTGATCGATAAACATTTTCTATGTGGGGGCTCCCGTCTATGGCAGGCTGATCCTTGCTTCGTTTTGTGGGAGAGGAGTCCGCTTGTGAGATTGCTTCGATTGAGCGACGTTTTAATTTACATGTAGTGAAGACTCACCACTGATCGCCGGTTTAGGATGATGTCGTTACGGGATAGACGCTGACCTGCTTGCGATCACCCCGTTTGCGTTCGTACTGGACCACCCCGGTGATCTTGGCGAAGAGGGTATCATCACTGCCCTTACCCACATTAAAGCCCGGATAGATACGGGTGCCGCGCTGGCGCACCAGAATGCTGCCTGCATGGACCACCTCACCCCCAAAGCACTTCACCCCTAACCGCTGGGCATTGCTGTCCCGGCCGTTGCTGCTTGAACCCTGTCCCTTTTTATGTGCCATGATAGCCTCGATTATCTGTGGGGGCCCGTGCGACCAAGCTAGCTGATTCGAGCGCAGCCCGAAGGGCTGATTGCGCGAGAATATGCTTTTGATCTTGGTCTCCGATGCCCCCACGCCCCGCGCTCGCCTTGGCCAAGCCAGAGGCTCGCTTTATCAAACTACTGATTTTGGATCTCCACAATTTTTACTCGAGTAAAAGACTGCCGGTGGCCTCGGGTCCTGCGATAGTTCTTGCGGCGCTTTTTCTTAAACACGATAATCTTGTCCCCACGATCCTGGGCCAGGACTTCACCCACCACCTTGGCCTTTTCCACCACAGGATGACCCACCACAATCCCCTGGTCTGTTCGGACCATGAGAACTCGGTCAAACTCCACACGGCTTCCCACCGTGCCGTCCAGTCTTTCCACCTCCACCTGTTCTCCCTGCGCTACACGGTACTGCTTTCCACCCGTTTCGATCACAGCGTACATGATTCTCTCCTAATATTTTGATTTATCAATATTTTTATCATAGGGTGAGCTGAAATGTCAAGGGGAATTACACCTATGAGTTGCCTATTTTTCTAGGGTTTGGCCAGTTTATCAACAAGGAATCATAGTTTCCTATCTTGCCAATAAAGCACTGGGCCTGAAAAGAAATGATACAAACATTGGGGATAAAATCGAATCTTTTTTCAGTGGAGAGATTGCCTTAGTGGATTTCGTGCTCAGGATTCATAACCTTGAGGCCCTCGGCCTCACAAGCCAAAAGCAGGACTGGATCGGTGCTCACGACGGTGGGTTTAAGGGCCAACATCTCTAGGGAGAGGGCCAGGTGCAGTCCATGCTGAACGCCCAGCCGATTGTGCCGGAGGATCAGGAGGCGAATATTTTTGAGGGTGGCAGTATCCACGCCCAGGAACTGGAAACGGCCCTGGGCCATCTCGGCCTCGAACGTGACGGCGGTGGTAAAATAGTCATCCCGGGTGATCTCGCCCGTTTCCACACGGCGGTTGAGCAGGGCATACAGATCGACAATCGTAGGCTCACCCAGGACCACGGCATGTCCCGAGTGGTCGATGAGATCGTCCACCACCCGACTTCCTAATTCTAAGTGGTAGTGCTTAACCAGTGCCGTTGTATCAAGATAAAAGAATTTCATGCCGGTTTATCCTCCCCCATTTCGCTCTTGGAGGATCAACTGGGAAAGTGATCGTCGGATTTTGGACAGCCGGTCATGAACCTCCTCGAGAGGAACCTCCATGAACCCATTTTTTCGCAGATATTTTAGTAGGCCCTCTCCCTGGATGGCCTGGGTGGACCGCTTAAGTTTGCTCAAGACAGCCTTTTTGGTGAGGTAGTTGAATTCAGGTTCCTTGATCCGCCGTGTCGATTTACCCACCCGCCTTACCCGTGACTGAGGATATAATATTTTGATTTCATGGTAGTTTTACATACCACGGATGGGAATGTCAAGAAAAGATATATGGGGCCGGATTGACAGATCGCTCATATCGGGACTAAAATCAATTAACCAAAGTGACCGATGGATGTCCAAAATCCTTATTGATGTGATTGACTTAACATTTTTCTCTGGACCCAATCGCACAGCCTCGTCCCATGATGGGTGGGGAAATTCTCAATGATCCTGAAACGGTTTCTGATTCTTGCACCCATCATCCTGACTTTAGGACTTTTGCAGTCCTACTTCTGGGTCCCCACTTATGAGGCGCAGACCAAGGGAAATCCGGATCGTGTCTTTAAGTTCATTGAAGCCTCCATTGGGGATGCCAAAATTCTGAATCCCATTCTTAATGCGGATACAGCCAGCAGTCGGATTGTAGGGCTTGTGTTCGAAGGTTTGCTGGACTTGGACGAGAACTTAAACCTGCGGGGTCGTTTGGCCACTGACTGGACCATCACCGAAACTGCCTATCTTTTGGTCAATACGGAGAAACATTTCCCTGATGGAACACCCATCACCTCCCGCGCACTAGAAGCCCGAATTAAAAAAGCCCTTCAGGATAACCGTCTTATAGGTTTGAAGGAGTGGGTCACCGAGATCCGGCTGCTGCCTCCAGAACAGCGAACAGAAACGATTCTCATCCAGGATCCAGAGGACAAACCTACTCCTGTTCAGGTCCAGATCCGCATGCCGGAGAGGTTGAAATTCACCCTCCAGCGCGTCGATCAGGATTTCTTCAAGCAACTGAAACCCATCCTGGGCGCAGACTACGAGCAGGATTTTCCTTATGAGAAATGGATTGCTGCTTCTCCCACGAATAAACTGGACTCCATACGACCTCGGTTCACCGACCTCTTACCCGTGTTTGAGCACAACCCTGTGATCCTGTTCCATCTACGTCAGGGAGTGCTGTTTCATGATGGGCATGGATTCGATGCCAGGGATGTCAAGTTCACCTATGAAGCGATCATAAGTCCAAAGAACCTCTCACCCCGTACCTCCGACTTTGAACCTATTAAGGTGGTGGAGGTCGTTGACCCTTACACAGTGCGCGTGGTTTACAAGCGGCTCTTTTCCCCTGCCATCTATGCCTGGACCATGGAGATCCTGCCCGAGCATCTCCTCAATGAGGAGGCCGTCAAGCAAGAGATGGACCGCCGGCGACTTTCGGAGACAGCCAGGGCCCAGTTTGGGATGCGAGACAGTGAATTCAATCGACATCCCATTGGAACAGGACCGTTTCGCTTCGTGAAATGGCAGAGCGATGAGCTCATTCACCTCATCCGTTACGATCACTACTGGGAAGGGGCATCACTCTACAAGGACTTTTACTATAGGGTGATCCCTGATCTCCTGACCCAGGAGGTGGAGTTTCGGACAGGGGCCATCGACACCTACAGCCCATTACCCCACCAGGCTGCCCGGTATAAGAAGGATGACAGGTATCAGTCGTTTACCAGCCTGGGTTTTGGATATGCCTATATTGGTTATAACAATCGGCAGGCGCTTTTTGCAGACAAACGTGTTCGGTGGGCACTGGGGATGGCCGTCAATGTAGATGAAATCATCCAATACGTCCTGTATGGGGAGGGGGAGCAAATCACAGGCCCTTATCCCAAGAATACCGAATGGTATGATCACACGGTTAAACCAATCCCCTACGATCCGGTAGGGGCACTGCGGATATTGGAAGATCTGGGATGGAAAAAGAATGCCCAGGGCTGGCTCGAAAAAAACGGGAAGACCTTTGAGTTCAATCTGATCACGAACCAGGGGAATCCCATCCGAAAGGCCATCATGACCATTGCCCAGAATAGCTGGCGCAAGATCGGCATCAAATGTAACACACAGATCTTTGAATGGGCCGTCTTCCTTCAAGACTTTGTGAACCCTGGCCAGTTTGACGCGGTGGTCCTGGGATGGAGCATGGGAATAGACCCAGACCTCTACCAGATCTGGCATTCCAGCCAGGCCGGGCCACAGCAGCTCAACTTTGTGGGTTACAAAAATCCAGCGGTCGACGACCTCATCGTTCGTATCCGTCAGGAATATAATCTTATGACCCAGCAGGAGCTGACCCATAGGCTACATCGGATCATCGCCGAGGATCAGCCCTATACTTTTCTGTATGCCGGTCTGGGCACTCAGGTCCTGGACAAAAAGATCGTCGTCATGAACGATGATGGGTCTTATTCCCAGGTCACCCCCACCAAGAGCGGTAACATCTTCTTCCATTTTAATCGCTGGAAGAAGCTGGAATTTACGCCTACATTTTAAACTCAAGGAATGAGCTATGTGGTCTTACATCCTTCGTAATCTGGGGCAGCGGTTGGTGTTGCTGGTTATCGTTTCAATCATTGCCCATTCGGTGGTGCATATCGCACCCGGTGAACCCAGTGAGGTGGATCCCTCCAATCCTCGGATGAAGCCCGAGGACATTGCCAAGATCCGAGCGGCTTTTCATCTGGATGATCCTCTTCACCTCCAGTACGCCTACTGGATGCGAGATCTCTTTACGGGAGAGCTCAAGTCTTTCAAGGACAGCCAGCCGGTACTCCCCAAGATCTGGGAACGCTTTCTTAATTCACTCCCACTTTTTATCTGCGCCACCCTCATCGTATGGACCCTTTCCTTTCCGACGGGCATTCAGGCAGCGATTCGAAGAGGATCGAGCTACGACCGTGTAACCAACTTTGTGGCCTATACCCTGATCTCGGTGCCGGGGTTCTTTTTGTCTTATCTGATGATTTTGTGGGTCGTGGATCTCTTCGGTGTCCCCGTGATCGGGATGAGGACCTTTGGAATGGAGGATGCCCATCCGGTATTTCGGTCCATGGACCGCATCTGGCATCTGGTCATCCCTTCCTTGATGTCAGCCCTCGCAGGTATAGCGGTCCTATCCCGCTATGTGCGGTCCCAGATGTTGGAGGTGATCAGTCAGGACTACGTACGAACCGCAAGGGCAAAGGGACTTGATTCAGAGACTGTGATCTATCGCCATGCACTGCGCAACGCCCTTTTGCCCTTCGTTACCATGTTCGGGTTTCTGCTCCCCGGTCTCATCGGTGGGTCGGTCATCTTCGAACAGATCTTTGCCTGGCCGGGTCTGGGTCGGCTGGCGTATGATGCCATCATGTCACGGGATTTTCCGGTGATCCTGACCATTAATCTCATCGCCGCGGCCCTGACCCTGGCGGGGACGTTTCTATCGGATATTCTCTATGCCATCGTGGATCCACGGATCCGATTGGAGTAAAGATGGACAAGCCGACACCACAACCGATCATCGGGAACCGACTTGAACCCGCGGCCCCTCCGGAGACCCTGATTAAGGAGGCCTGGCAGATTTTTAAAAAAGATCGCCTAGCCATGACAAGCCTGGTGATTTTAATCCTGCTATTGTTGGCCGCCATCGCCGGGAAAACCCTGACGGAGTGGACCCATGTCTTCGACCCCAACGCCGTTCGCTTGGTGGATAAATTTCTCCCGCCTCTGTCGTCCGCATCCCAACTGGTTTCTGCCCAGGATCAACCCACCTACGGGATGTACTTATTAGGTACCGATGAGCTGGGTCGGGATGTTTTTGCACGAATGCTCCAGGGGTCCTTTGTATCTCTTTCTATCGGCTTTGTGGCCGTGGGCATCGCTATCTCCATCGGTATCCTATTAGGGGGGTTGTCCGGTTTTTATGGCAATGTCCGCCTTGGATTGATCAGAGTGGACACCCTGATCATGCGCTTCACAGACGTCATGCTTTGTTTTCCCACCTTCTTCTTGATCCTGACCGTAGTGGCGCTTCTTCCGCCCAGCATCTATAATATTATGATCGTCATCGGGGTCACCAGTTGGATGGGAACCGCTCGTTTTGTGCGGGCCGAATTTCTGGCACTACGTGAGCAGGACTTCGTGGTGGCTGCTAAGGCGTTGGGCCTGCCGGAGTGGCGCGTCATTTTCCTGCACATGGTCCCCAATGCTCTTGCCCCAGTCCTGGTGACGGTTACCATTAGTGTGGCCGATGCGATTTTGACAGAATCCGCCCTCAGCTTTTTAGGTTTTGGTGTGCGGCCGCCCTATGCGACTTGGGGAAATATCCTTTCAGACGGCAAGGGTTACATCTTCGACGCACCGTGGCTGTTTTTTATCCCAGGGATTGCGATCCTGATTGTGGTGCTGGCCTTTAATCTCGTGGGAGAAACCATGCGAGAGGCCCTTAACCCCAAACTTCGGAGGCACTAGATGGGAACAGAATCCCATTCAGTGCAGCCCTTACTGAAGGTTATGGCTCTGCACATTTCCTTCTTCACGGATCGTGGGGAGCTGCGGGTGGTGGAGGATGTGTCGTTTAAGATCCTTGCTGGTGAAACCTTGGCATTGGTGGGGGAGTCGGGCTGCGGAAAGACCGTGACGGCCCTGGCCATCATGGGGCTTATTGATAAACCTGGTCGAATCGTGCGAGGGAACATCCGGCTCAAGGGGCAGGAATTAGTGGGACTCCCTGAGAAAGCACTACAGGAGTTGAGGGGACGGCGGATCGGGATGATCTTTCAGGAACCCATGACCTCTCTTAATCCGGTCTTCACGGTAGGAAATCAGATCAGTGAGGTGCTGATCCGTCACTTTACCATGGACAAAGATGCAGCCCGCAGTGAAGTTCTTCGCCTTCTACAGAAGGTTGGGATTCCCTCTCCGGAGCGGCGCATCGATCAATATCCCCACGAGCTCTCAGGAGGAATGAAGCAACGGGTGATGATTGCCATGGCGCTGGCCTGTAAGCCAGATCTTTTAATTGCCGATGAGCCCACCACGGCCCTGGACGTCACTATCCAGGCCCAGATCCTGCACTTACTCAAGGATCTTCAAAAGGAGCTGGGTATGGCCATTCTCCTCATTACCCACAACTTAGGTATCGTGGCCCATTTTTCCCAGCGGGTGGTGGTAATGTATGCCGGAAAAATCGCCGAAAAGGCAGATGTTCGAGACCTCTTCAAAAATCCTCTGCATCCCTACACCCAGGCATTACTGGCAGCCCTCCCCTCGCCCACACACACAGGCCGCCTTCAATCCATTCAAGGAACAGTTCCCACGCCTCTAGAGTATCCAGTGGGCTGTAGATTCTCCACCCGCTGTCCTGCTGTGATGCCCCACTGTTCACAACATGATCCCATTTTAAAGGAGCAGGAGCCAGGGCATGATGTGGCCTGCTGGCTCTATGAAAGGCCTCCCCATCCATGAACCAGACCGTTTCCAAAAACCAAACCTATCCTATTCTGACAGTACACCATCTAAAGAAATACTTCCCGGTGCGAGGTGGAATGTTCTCTCGGGTTTCGGCCTGGGTGAAGGCCGTGGATGATATCTCCTTCGAAGTGTACAAGGGTGAGACGCTAGGACTGGTGGGGGAGTCGGGCTGTGGAAAGACAACTACCGGGCGGGCCATCCTTCGCTTGATCGAGCCTACTGACGGGAAGGTCTATTTTGAAGGCCAGGACATCTTGACTATGCGTGGTCCCGAACTGCGCACTCTGCGACGCCAGATACAGATCATCTTTCAGGATCCTTACAGTTCACTGAATCCCCGGATGACGGTGGGAAATATTGTAGGAGAAGCACTCAAAGTTCATCATCTTGTGCCCGCCGCTCATTATGGTCAGCGAGTCAGCGAACTCCTTGAACGGGTAGGGCTCTCTTCCACCTACCATTCACGCTACCCCCACGAATTTTCAGGCGGGCAACGCCAACGCATCGGAATAGCCCGGGCACTGGCACTCAACCCGAAATTCATCGTCTGTGATGAAGCGGTGTCTGCTCTAGATGTTTCGATCCAGGCCCAGATTCTTAATCTTTTGCGGGATCTCCAGACAGAATACGACCTAACCTATCTTTTTATCTCCCATGACCTCAATGTGGTACAGTACATCGCAGATCGGGTTGCCGTCATGTATCTGGGAAAGATCGTGGAGCTGGCCTCAACAAAGGTCCTCTTCCAGTCACCAAAGCATCCTTATACTCAAGCACTCCTTAGTGCTAACCCGATTCCGGATCCCGATGTTCAATATGATACCAGAGCCCTGCAGGGCGACGTCCCCTCTGCCTTGAACTCACCCAGGGGCTGCCCCTTTCACACCCGTTGCCCCATGGTGATGGAACACTGCAAGACTATTGAACCACCCTGGATTGAAACAGGGGAAGGTGGAGAGAAACACAGTGTGTGGTGTCATCTTTATACAGAGGAAAAGACCCTCAAATGATTTAGGGATTACTAGGAGCAGGGGAAGAGGGTTGCTGGGAATGGGATGGTTCATGTCTGCCTGAGTCGGAAGAAGATGGAGCGGAAGGAATAGATGTATCGGGTGCAGGCATAGCTTGGGCAGGGTTTTCACTTGACTGCTGAAGCTCCCGAAGGGATGAGGCTACAGAACGCTCTTTGGATAAAACGGCCAGACTTAAGGCCGTCAGCATAAAGGCTGCTGCCGCCACGACGGTGACCTTGCTCAAGAAGGTGGCGGCCCCTCGGCTTCCAAAAAGGGTCTGGCTGGATCCTCCAAAGGCCGCTCCCATCTCGGCACCTTTCCCAGACTGAAGCAAAATCACCCCTACCATGATGAAACAGGCCAAGAGATGAATCACTAATAACACAGTAAACATTTTTTAGTTTCTCCTTTGTGCCGCGCACTTCACGATTTTGGCAAATTCTTCAACCTCTAGACTTGCCCCACCCACCAACAAACCATTCACCTCAGGCTCATTCAGAAAGGGCAAGGCATTTTTGGACGTTACACTTCCCCCGTAGAGGATCCTGACTCTCGCTCCTGCTGCAGAGCCAAAAAGGTCTTTCACCCTCTGCCGGATAAACCGGTGAACGTGGGAGGCCTCTTGAGGAATCACCGTCTCCCCGGTGCCAATAGCCCAGACCGGTTCATAGGCGATCAGCAAATTGTCAAACCAGGCCGGCTGGGCCCTCATCAGGCCTTTGCTCATCTGTTCCCCCACCACATCCAGCGTCCGCTGGGCCTCACGCTCTGCCAAGGTTTCTCCCAGACAAACCACCGGATAGAGCTGATGCCGGCATGCAGCATGAACCTTTTGGTTCACCTGATCGTATCCCTCCCCAAAATACTGCCGGCGCTCCGAATGGCCGATGAGGACATAACGGCCACCGACATCCCTAACTTGAAGGGCTGAAACCTCTCCGGTATACGGCCCTCTATCCTCCCAGTGGATATTCTGTGCTGCCAGGCCGACCCGGCTCTCTTTAAGTTTCTCCGATAACGGCCGAAGGGTGGTAAAGGGCACAGCCAGGATCACATCTACTCCGCTTATCCCAGAAATCGACTCCTTAAGACGATGGGCATAATCCGTCGCTTCGGTAATGGTCTTATTCATCTTCCAGTTGGCAATAATAACCATTTTATTAATAATCAACAACCAAGCCGCGCGGCCGGCTTTATTCTTCCCTCGACGGCAGAACGGCAAGCCCTGGCAATTCCTTGCCCTCCAGAAGCTGAAGGGCCGCCCCACCCCCAGTGGAGATAAAAGAGATGTTTTCAGACTCTCCTGCCCGATGGACCGCCAAGGCGGTGTCTCCACCTCCTACGATGGTCAAGGCATAAGAGTTGGCCACGGCATGGGCAACGGCGAAAGTTCCCCGACAGTAGGCATCCATCTCAAAGACTCCCATGGGACCGTTCCACAGAATGGTCTTGGCATTAGACAGGGCCTCGGTAAAAAGCCTGACCGAGGCAGGACCGATATCCATGGCCACCCAGCCTGAGGGAATCTCCTGTATGGGAACGATCTTGGTCTCGGCACCGGCCTTGTGGCTGGTGGCCACTACACAGTCTACAGGGAGGTAGAACTTGACTCCCCGGGTCTGGGCCTTATCCCGAATCCGATTAGCCAGATCCAGCATCTCGTCCTCCACCATAGAGTCCCCCACCTCGATTCCCATGGCCTTAAAGAAGGTAAAAGCCATCCCACCCCCAATAATGACTTTATCCACCTTGAGACCGAGATTTTCGATTACACCGATCTTGCCCGAGACCTTGGCCCCTCCCAGGATGGCCACAAAGGGCCGGGTGGGATTGGCCACAGCCCCTTCCAGGTACTCAATCTCTTTCTTCATCAAAAAACCGGCCGCACAAGTTTTGATATATTTTGTGATTCCCATAATGGAGGCGTGATTCCGGTGGGCCGCACCGAACGCATCATTGATGTACACGTCTCCAAGCCTTGCCAGGGCCTGGGCGAACTTCTCATCATTGTCCTGCTCACCCCGGTGAAAACGGAGGTTCTCCAGCACCATCACATCCCCAGGCTTCATCCGCTCCACGAGATGTTCCACCTGGGGCCCAATGCAGTCAGGGGCAAACTGGACATCTTTGCCCAGCAGGCGCCCCAGCCGTTTGGCCACAGGAGCCAGGCTCAACTTGTGATCCGGCCGTCCACCCGGACGACCCAGGTGGGAAGACAGAATCACCTTGGCCCCCTCGTCGATGGCATAATTGATGGTGGGCAGCGTGGACCGCATCCGTGTGTCGTCCATGATGTTGAGATGCTCATCCAACGGCACATTGAAATCTGCGCGAATAAAAACACGTTTACCTTTAATGGGTACATCTTCGATCGTCAGCTTATGCATATTCATGGTCAGACCCGTCCTGAAAGTAAATTAAGCACGTTTCGCAATGTATTTTACAAGGTCCCGCAGACGGCAGGAGTAGCCCCACTCATTGTCATACCATGCCATGACCTTGACCAGTCTTTGTCCGATCACCCGGGTCAGCAGTCCATCCACAATCGCCGAGTGAGAGTCTCCATTGTAATCCGTCGAAACCAAAGGGTCCTCCCGATAGGAGAGAATTCCCTTTAATTCTCCTTGGGAGGCTTTTTGGAAGGCATCATTCACACTAGCCTCTGTGGTCTCTTGTTGAACATGGGCTACAAAGTCCACCACAGAGACATTCGGTGTGGGCACGCGGATGGCCATTCCATCCAACTTTCCTTTCAATTCTGGTAGAACCAGAGAGACCGCCCGAGCTGCCCCGGTTGAGGTAGGAATCATGGAGAGGTTGGCCGCTCTGGCACGCCTGAGATCATTGTGGGGAAGATCCAACAGGCGTTGATCATTGGTGTAGGAGTGGATGGTGGTCATCAGACCCTTTTCAATCACAAATGCCTTGTGAAGGACCTTTGCCACGGGGGCCAGACAGTTAGTCGTACAGGAGGCATTCGAGATAATATGATGGTGCCCAGGATCATACTGGCCTTCGTTCACTCCCAGAACCATTGTGATGTCAGGGTCCTTGGCTGGGGCAGAGATAATCACCTTCTTCGCTCCTGCACTGAGGTGTTTTGTTGCTGACTGCCGATCCTCGAACATCCCCGTGGACTCGATCACAATGTCCACACCCAGACCCTTCCAAGGCAGATCCTTGGGATCACGGTGGGTCAGGATTTGGATCTCACGGCCATCAATCCTAAGAGATCCCTGACCCGCCTCTACCTGGGCAGACAAGACCCCGTGAACCGAGTCATATTTGAAGAGATGGGCCAGTGTGCGGGCATCCGTCAGATCATTAATGGCCACCCACTCTAGCTCAGCGTCCTTAAAAGCGGAGCGAAGTAAGGCCCGCCCAATTCGACCAAATCCATTAATCGCTACTCTCACAGCCATCTTTAACTCATTCCCAGAGACTCACCCTATCTACTTTCCCTGCATTCTAAAAGTTTTTGGCATCTTATTTGAAAAGAGACCTGAAGTCAATAGAGTATATTATAAAGTATACCTTCACATCGGCAGATCTTCAATAGACTGATCCATCCGATAAAAATCGATTACGCTGGGCCGGGAGGGTGAACCTAGAGAAGGCTCTTTTCCCTTAATAAATATCTCCACCTTCGCGTCCTGATCACCATCCTGTGCCATGAAACCGGTCTTGGGATCAACTTTGGCAAACACTACATTGTCCGGGATGGGGAAGTTCATAGGAGGAAGCTGCTTTAAGACCTGCCGCATAAACTCCATCCAGATGGGTAAGGCAGCAGTAGAGCCCGCCTCTCGATCTCCCAGGGTCCGTCTGTCATCAAACCCGACCCACACACCCGCCACCAGTTTAGGGGTGTAACCCACAAACCAGGCATCTGTAAAATCATTTGTGGTCCCAGTCTTTCCTGCCAAGGAATGGCCCAGTTCCCGTGCACGTACTCCAGTTCCCTTTTGAATGACGTCCTGAAGCATGCTGGTGACCACATAGGCCACCTCGGGTGAGAGAACCTGTTGGGCCACCGGCTCGTGGTATTCCAGGACCTTGCCCGAGGCATCTGTTACGGATCGAATCGCCATGGGATCCACCCTCATCCCCTGATTGGCAAAGACACCAAAGGACGAAACCATCTCCATGAGAGTGACACTGGAACTACCCAAGGCCAGAGAGAGATCAGGTGTGAGGGGACTGGTCATCCCCAGCTTTTTAGAAAACTCAATGACGTTTTGAACACCCACTTTTTCCAAGAGCTTGACCGTGGCCACATTTCGTGAGTAGGCCAAGGCATCTCTCAAAGGTATTGGTCCATAGAACCGCTCCTCATAATTGGTGGGTTTCCAGATCTTCTGGGAAACAGGATCGGTGTAGATGACCGGCGCATCCACCAGAACCGTGGAAGGTGTAAAGCCCTGTTCGATGGCCAGGGCATAGATGAGGGGCTTGAAGGCAGAGCCAGGCTGTCTTCTTGCCATCGAGGTCCGATTAAACTCGCTACGCTTAAAATTATACCCTCCCACCATGCTCTTGATATCTCCAGTCCGTGGATCTATCGCCAACAATGCCGCCTCCACCAGGGGTTCCTGTTCGAGTGTGAAAAAAAACTCCTGGGTCCGGGGATCCTTTATTTTCATCGCCACATTGATCACATCTCCCACCTTGAGCAGGTCCTTAGGCGTGGCATTTTGCAGCATTTCCACCTGGTCTAGATGAGGGCCTTTGAGTCTCTTTTTGGCCCAGGTCATATCCTGCATCATGATCTTCCCCTGAAGGCCCGAGGCCATGACCCAGACATGGTCACTTTCGACTTTGGTCACTACGCCTTCGATCACTTCACCGACAGCGGGTTCGCCGGTTGTCACAATCCCTTCCTTCTCGGCAGAAGCCTGGATGGGTTGTTCGAGCACCTGATACCCTATCGGGCCTCTAAACCCTTGACGTTTATCAATAGCCCTAAGACCTTCATTCAGGGCTTTGTTGGCAACCGCCTGCATTTCTACATTCAGAGTGGTATAGACATTGAAGCCACTTTTATAGACCTGTTCTGCTCCGTATTGGGTGATGAGGTACTGACGTACATGCTCAAGAAAATAGGGGGCAATCTCCTGTTCTGGCAATAATTTTTGAAAATAGAGATCCTCCTCATAGGCCTGGCTGTACTGGTCCTCGGTGATAAATTCCTCCTCCAACATCCGTCCCAACACAATTCCCTGCCGCTGTTTAGCCCGTTGAGGAGAGAGATAAGGAGAGTAGTCCGTTGGGGCCTTGGGAAGTCCTGCCAAAAAGGCTGCTTCCGCCAGGGTCAATTGCATCGCGTCCTTGCCGAAATAGGTCCGGGTCGCCGCCTGGATACCGTAAGCCCCATGGCCAAAATAGATCTGATTAAGATACATTTCCAAGATCTGTTCCTTGGTATATAGTTTTTCGATCTTCCTGGCCAGCAGGATCTCTTTAAATTTCCTTTTAAGACTTTTTTCGGGGGTAAGAAAAAGTGAACGGGCCAGTTGTTGAGTAATGGTACTGGCCCCCTGTTTGATTTTCATACTGGTGACATTGGCAGTGGCAGCTCTTAATATCCCTACCAGATCAAAACCTTTATGCTCATAAAATCGGCTGTCCTCCACCGCAACAATGGCACGGATCATATCCTGCGGGATGTGATCCAGGAGAACCATGATCCTTTTTTCAATGAAGAACTGCCCGATCAGTCTATTGTCATCACCATAGACCCGGGTCACCTGGCTGGGCTGAAAACTCTTGAGGGATTCAACAGGTGGAAGATCCTGCCCAAAGTAAATGAACCCGCCGCCTCCCCCGACTAAGGCCAGGATGACCACGGCAGATAGAACTAGCCACCACTTGCCTTTTTGCCACAAGGTACCAATCCGTGTAGGGCCAGTCGGGGCCAACTCCTCAAAAGGGCCCCAGACCCCCTTGTTATGTCGCCCCTCATAAGGCATAACGAAAACACATTATACAGTTGGAAGAACCAAAAGACAACAGAAGCAGTGGCCTGTAATAAATCTATAGATTCGGTTTGTTGATTGTGGATTACTGAACTCTGGTCACTGGGAACTGGCCACTAGGGGTTAGAAGCCGAAACGAAAGGTGGCTAGCAGATTTTGATCATCGTAGGACTTTAGCAGGTACACCATCTCCACTGATGAGCGAGATGTGATTGACCGACCGAGGCTAAACCGCCAGTCCCCACCCGCCAGAGGATCATAGATGACCTTCGAATTGAGCTCACCCAGGTGAGCCTGAATTGTGGGAGCAAGGTGTATGCTGTCGGTCAGGCTCATACCGCTTCTCACAGACAGAACCGGGTTTTGTGATAATCTGTCCTCATCGTTATCATTAAGAGAGTCGCTGAGCGATGGGCCTGACATCTGAATGTCATTGGAGGTCACACGTACTTGGGTAAAGGTCATCCGCTCTCCATAGCTCTTCAGGGTTTGAAGCATATCCACCTGTTCCACCGTGTGCCGGAGAACCGACCGGAAGGCCTTCTGGGCTACTTCTCTAGCCAGGGCTTGCTGACCTTCCATCACATCAAGATCACCCAACGGATGGATATCATCTGATAAACGTGTTTGAAACATTAGTCCGACACTATCTGCACCCTTTATGAGTTCATGAGAATAGACCGTCGCCAGATCCTGCACAAACCCTGAGACATCCTGTAATTCCCCTTCTTCTGGATTCAAGAGAGGCAATCCCTGATCACTCGAAATCTCATGCGCCTGAGCATTGATGGGCAATAATATTAGAACCAATAGGGTTATGAGGCTTGTTTTTTTCATTTTTTTCTCATTTTCATGGATATAACAATCCGGACTCTAATTAACTTTAGGTGCCTCTTCTACTTCTATACACTAATAGTAGCGTATAACAGAATAGATTGCAATCAGGTGAATTCTGTAAATCACAACTTTTTTAAACCCGTTGCCTAGGATAAGCTGCAAGCTATAGGCCATTCCAGTCTGACACAAATTGTCTTGATAGCTAATTTTTAATATATTGATTTTATTAAATTATTATAACTATGTTTCATTTTCGGCACATGTATGAACTGGTTTTTTTCAACCAGATTGGTTTTTTTGGTCCAACAACTATATAAATTTTATAAGTTTTTTACACAAATAGATAAAAATATTTACCTCGTTCTTATGAAAGAAATTTTTTCCTCTTTTTTACACATAAATCGCTACTTTTCACTGATCTTCCTCACCACGGCATCTGCAGAGGTGGGTCTGTTTGAATCGATTAACTCCTGCGGTTTACCCAGTAAAAAACCTTGACCAATGCCGATGCCCAGGGCTTTGACTACCCTTAGTTCCTTCTCAGTCTCTATTCCCTCGGCAATGATCCCCTCGCTCACATATTCCTTGAGAGCCAGGATGAGTGTCTTCGAAAATTTTCTGAAGCCATCCGAATACACAGCCAGTTGGATCGTGGAGCGATCCACCTTGATGTAATCGGGAATAAAGCGGGCAATAAAAGGCAGGGAAATGAATCCTGCCCCAAAGTCATCGATGGCAAATTTAAAGCCCCGTTTACGCCATTTTTCAGCGATCTTCAAATAGCCGGTGATATCCTGCAAGGCCTCTAATTCTGAGATCTCAAGGACCACTTCCGTGTGAGGGGGTGGAGAGATGAGTTTAAGGGCACTCAGCATTGAGAAATCCACATTGATGAATAATCGTTTCAGACCCAGTTCCTGTCCCGTCTTCATCTGCATCTTAAAACAGAGTTGCTTGAGGTCGGCCAGACGCCCCACCGCGTGATATTTTCTGAATAGATCAAGGATGTTTAACTTCCCCTGGGGATCGCGGCTAAGCGCCTCGTATCCTGTGATCTTACTAGATTTCAGGTCGACTACAGGTTGAAATACCACTTTAATAGAACGCGCGTCTAAATGGTATTCTTCCTCACCGATGTGAAACTTATCTCCCCCCTTCTTGGCAATATAGAGGGCCCGATCCGCGATGCGAATCAGCTCGTCAATGTCCCGGCCATGCTCTGGATAGATGGCCACCCCAATGCTCAGATCCAGGGTAACGTCTATGCCCGTGCCACAGTTACGCACATTGGTTCGAATTCGATCTGAAGCCACAAGAATTCCTTCACGGGTGGCCTCCGGAAGAATGACTACAATCTCGTCTCCTCCCCAGCGGAAAACCAGGTCTGTACCCCTCACGGATCTTTTAATACCGGTGGCCACTGCTTTTAAGACTTCATCGCCAAACTGATGTCCTCTTTTATCATTGATCTCTTTGAAGCGATCAAGGTCACACAAAAAAATCGCCAAAGAGTGATTATATCGAGTGGCATGTTTGATTTCCTCCTGGATTCGAAGCTCAAAATACCGGCGATTATACAGGTCTGTGAGGACATCACGGATCGCCTGTTCCGCCAGGGCCTTTTCCGCCCTCCTCCGCTCGGTCACATCTCGAAAGCTCCACACCCTTCCAACACTCTTTCCCTCAATCTTTTGGGGCCGTGAATAACGCTCAAAGATCCTATCATCCTTAAACTCCAGGACATCATAGCTCTCCGCCTCAGGCTGGGTGTAGAGGTCCCGAACCTTTTTAAGAAATCCTCCAGGATCTTTTAACTGTTCCAGAACGAACTCCAATGCCTGATTGTCGTCTCTCGAGGATGTGATGGACTCGGGAATTCGCCACATCTCTGCAAACTTTCGGTTAAAACTCACAATCTTCCCCTGCCTGTCCACCACAAGAATACCATCAGTTGTAGATTCAAGTGTCGCACGGAATAGAGAAAGGGATTTCTCAAGTTCTTCCTCGGCCTGTTTGCGCTCTGTGATATCCTGGTCGGATCCAAACATCCTGATAGGCTTACCGGCCTCATCCACCACCACCTCTCCCCGTACCTGATGGAAGCGCACGACCCCATCTGCACGGATAATGCGCTGGTCATAGCTAAAGGGTTCATGATCACGAAGGGCCTTTTCAATGACCCTTTTGACATGCTCTCGATCTTCTGGGTGCACATAGTCTAAGTACGCTTCATAAGTGGCCCCAAATTCCTGGGGTTTTAAGCCATAGCTGCGATAAAGTTCATCTGACCAAGAGACTATATTGGTTTGAATATCCCAGTTCCAGCTTCCCAGATGGGCCAGCCGCTGGGCTTCAGCCAGTTGCATCTCACTTTTCCTGAGTCCTTCTTCCGAGGCCCGGGTCCGTGCCAGTTCCTTGCACAGCTCCAAATGGGCCATCACCCGTTCACTGAACAGCCCCAGGAGTTGAACCTCTCGGTCAGTAAACTGTCTGGATTTGTTATCATACAGGCAGAGACTGCCCAGGACATTCCCTCGGCTGGTAGTCAAAGGAAACCCCGCATAGAAACCGAATCCGTATTTTTTCACTAAAGGATTATTATTAAACCGTGGATCCTGAGAAATCTCCCGCACAATGAGAGGTTGACGGCTTTCCACTACATGGGTGCAGAACGAAATGTCGCGTGGGGTCTCTCGGGCTGTAACTAATTCGATAGGACAGCCAAAGCTGGATTTAAACCATTGACGATCCTCAAAGACCAGGCTGATTACACAGGAAGGGACATCAAAGAGCTTGGCCACCTTTTCACAGAATTCATCCAGGACAGCATCAGGCTCGGTCTGCAAAACATTCATGCTGTAAAGTTCTTGCAGTCTCTCGGATTCATGCCCAAACTTTTTTTCATCCGAATTTTCCATGAATTAGCCATTCTTGGGGTCATAGCGATCAGCCATGAGCTCTGGCCCTCGCCTATAGCCCTGATTTTTAGGCCAAAGATACCCCTTTGTTAAGTATAACTCACGGATGGATAACGTCAAGCTAAGGAGGGATCATTAGATATACAGCCGAAGGAGGTCATAAAATAGAGCCTCAGGCAGCTTCTGTGGCATCAAGATTAGCCGAGTGTCCTGAACACGCCCGATGTATTCATTGCTGTGGTCAAATAACACCCAGTTCGCAGGTTCGCGCTCGTCCAGTTTGAGCTTATATTGCTTGGCAATCTCATCAATCCTTTTGCGCATCGCCTCATCAAATTGGACTTCACGCTCAAGGTAATAACGATGCATGCCCATGGAGAATCTGATCTCACCGATCTCAAAACACTTACCTTTTCCGGGGACAGGGCTGGAGTTTAAAAACTCTTGAAGTTCTTTCCAAAGATCGATCAAATTCACAGGCACTTGTGGTATAATCCTGCTATGGTTAATGATTCCAACATGGATGATATCGAACTTCCTCCCTTCAAGCTCCCTAAGAAGGACGGGCCGCCTTGCCCAACCTGTGATGAACCTACGATTAATATTGACGGCGAATACATCTGCTTTGACTGCAATGGAGGCATGTACGGCCCGGGAATGACATAACCCGGGTGTTTTAATTCTCTTCCTTCTGTAACTCTTTCAGCACCTGGGCCACTTCAACCGCGTGGTCTTTGGGCTGAACGTTGGGGAACACCTTCCGAACGATCCCATCAGGGTCAATAATAAACGTGCTTCGGTGGGCCAGCTTAATGCCCATCATGCTACTTAGCGTACCATAACGCTTGCAGACCTTGTACTCGGTGTCGCTTAAGATAGGAAAATTCAGGTTAAATTTTTCAGAAAATTTCTTGTGGGATCGTATATCGTCCACGCTGACACCCAACACGCTGGTGTTTAAGGCCTGAAGCTGGTTTAAGTTATCCCGAAAGCTACAGGCCTCCTTGGTACAGCCGGGAGTGTCATCTTTCGGATAAAAGTAAAGCACCACCCAGCCCTTGCCCCTATAATCGGAAAGATGGACCATCTTTCCTTCCTGATCCATCAGCTCAAAATCCGGCGCCTTCTGGCCTTCTTTGACCAGGATCTCCACCGCCCACGCCTTGTAGGCCACCACAAATACTACAGCAATCACCACCATGAGCCCAAAGATCAAAAGACCCTTCATGGTATTCACCCCCAAACGTAGTCCTTCCACAATCATCTTGGTACGATGCTCCAGATGATCAGGTTCCTGAACTATGACCCGGATTATACACCACTTCAGCTTCTTCTGAAAGAATAAAAATATGCTATAAGCAACTTCGATCTCCCTAGAAAAGCACATTTAAACTCATGAAGCCTTTTTCCTCTTGGCTTGACAAAATTCCGCTCTGTGCTATCTTTAATACAAATATTATATAGACCATCGATAAGAGCAACCCCAGTGAAAACTGGGGGCGCAAAGCCATCGATCCTGTGAAGGTCAGTACTCTTTAGCCTTTCCAAGGATGGCGGGGGCTGCCGAAGTGGTCAAGACAAGTGGCCTTTTAAAGCCCATCTTCTCTTATCGAGGGATGGGCTTTTCTTTTATAAGCAGGACATTTAAACTTATGGGAGATCACCGAAAATCTCACCGCCCGATCCTCATCGCCTCACTGGAGATCACATTGCCTGATGGGGGCGAGAAGGTGGATGGCTTCTGCTTAGATTTGAGTTCTCGAGGCATGAGGATTTACATTCCCAAGTCCTTGAGCCCAGAAAAATGTATCACTCTGAAAATGACCTTTCAAGCCACGGGCGGCGAGGAGGTTAACGAGACGCTCACTGCCATGGTGAAATGGTGTAAACCAGAGAGTGGCATGTATGCATCAGGCATCGAGTTTGTAGACATCAATCCCCAAAAGAATCTTGAATTTTTGCGCTTTTTAACCAGAATACGAGCACAAAGCCGGTTTTAGAAAGATGGAACATCGCACTTTTTCCTACCTTGACGAAATCCAAAACCGTGTTATCTTTTCAATGATAATGATGATGAAAAATTCTTCAATTTCAACAGCGATGAGGCACCTCTGGTCCTTAGTGCCTCTGGGAGGGAGCCTACCAGACGATGTATGGCAAAGTAGACATCGATTCATGGTGGGACTGACTTGGTTCCATGCCATCCTTATTGCCCTTGTGGGACCTGCTTTTGGCTATAGCTGGGAGTTTAGCCTGCAGGCCCTGTTCCATAAAGACACGGTTCTCCATACAATCGCGAAGGATCAATTGTTGCTTTTTTTGCAGTCTTAGCGGGCAGTAGCAGGCTCAATCGCATATGGCGGGCCACGGCTGTTGGCTTTGGACTCATGAGCTCATCCGGTATTCTCGTGCACCTGTCCGGGGGTTACATCGAACTCCATTTCCACTTTTTCGTCATGGTGGTTTTTATGGCGCTGTACCAGGACTGGACTCCCTATATCTTGGCCATTCTGTATGTCGCTGTTCATCATGGCATGATGGGTGTGCTGTGGCCCGAAGAAGTCTATAATCACACCGCGGCCTTAAACGCGCCATGGACTTGGGCCGGCATTCACGCCTTCTTCGTGACGTGGGCTTCAGTCGGAAGTATTATCGCCTGGCGGTTCAATGAGAAGGCCTTTGGCCAGGTCAGACTGGTACTGGACTCGACAGCAGAAGGCATCTTCAGGGTAAGTAGGGAAGGAGAAATCATCTTCATGAATGTAGCGGCCATCAAAATGCTGGGTCTGGGCAGTGTGCATGTCACCGGCAAACCAATCATTCAGGTCTTGCGTCACACAAGGGCCGATGGCACCCCCTATTCGAGTGATGAATCACCCATCTTCGCGCCACTCAGAAATGAAGGCTCTTGTTACGTAACAGACGAAATATTCTGGCGGGCAGATGGTACGAACTTTGCCGTGGATTTTCGAAGTTCTCCCATTACCGAACGCGGGGATGTGGCTGGCGTTGTCGTAACCTTCAATGATGTGACCGAGCGCAAACGGGCGAAAGAGGAGCTTGAAAAATCTTTTTCACTTCTTAGCGCAACACTCGAATCCACTGCTGATGGCATCCTGGTGGTTGACTACACAGGAAAGATAATGAGCTTTAATGAAAAATTTGTCAAGATGTGGCGTCTCCCCCAGTCTATTGTAACGTCAGGGGATGATGACCAGGCATTAGCTTTTGTCCTAGATCAGTTAAACGACCCCGAAGGCTTTCTTAGAAAGGTGAGGGAACTGTATACACAGCCGGACGTCGAGAGCTATGACATCCTCGAATTTAAGGATGGGAGGACCTTTGAACGTTATTCTCAGCCTCAGCGAATCGGTGGAAAAGGTGTGGGCAGAGTGTGGAGCTTTCGTGATATTAGCCAGCGAACACAAGCAGAAAAAGCTTTAGCTGAACAAGCAATTCGGGATCCCCTTACCAACCTATATAATCGTCGATATTTCAATCACCGGATAGTGGAAGAACTCACCCGGGCAGAGCGTAATAAGCACTCTTTGACTGTTCTAATGTGTGATCTTGACCATTTTAAAGCGATTAACGACACTAGGGGTCATCAGGTTGGGGATGAGGTGTTAAAGGCCGTAGCGAGGAGTATTCAAGAATCTACCCGAGGAACGGATTTAGTATTCCGCTGGGGAGGAGATGAGATCGTCATCGTTATATCGAATACTACGCGAGATGGAATTCTCATTGGTGCAGATAGGATCAGGAAGGGGATACAGGCAGTCAGCCGACAGGCTAAACTAGATCTGGATTTGAGCATTGGAGTGGCCCTATATCCTGAACATGGCCGTCATACTGATGAGCTGATCCGTCTTGCTGACCGGGCCTTGTACATCGCCAAGAAGGGGGGTGATAAGGTCCACATTGGGGAGGAGGAGTACCGTCTGGATGAGCATTCTATTAAGGTGGTATTTCAGCCTATCGTGGATTTGTGCTCGAACACAGTGCTGGGGTATGAGGCATTAAGTCGTGATCCTCAAGGTAAGCTCAGCATTCTTGAATTGTTCAAGAGATATCAGGCAGTGGGACAACTCAGTGAACTAAAATGCCTGTGTTTTAAGTTACAGATGAAGACTGCCCAACAAGCTGGTTTAAAGAAAGTTTTTCTCAATGTGGATTTTGGTTTACTGAATCAGCTCGAATCTGTGCTGAAACCTACAGATATGGAGGTCATCTTGGAGATCTCCGAGCTGGAAGCCCTGCATGATATAGACCATCGATTGATGATTGCCCAGAAGTGGCGTGAAAAGGGGGTTAAATTTGCTATTGATGATTTTGGAGCAGGATTTGTTTCCCTTCCTTTCATCGCCCGACTTATTCCTGAGTACATTAAGATAGACCGTTCGACTGTTTTACAGGCAGTGTCTTCTGAACAATTCAAGAAGTTTTTGCAGGATCTATTGCGGGCGATTCGGAATTACTCGAAGGAAGGGATCATTGCTGAAGGGGTTGAGACAGAGAAAGAACTCATGATTGTAAAAACATTGGAGATCAATCTTGCTCAGGGCTTTTTGCTGGGCAAACCGCAAGAGTCGAATAAGAACCGCATCTAATCTTGGCTATATAAGCCCCTGCATTGCTTCAAAACCGAGAGCCAAAAACTATCCCAGTCATCTGAATACAATTATGAAACCATATTGGGAGAGAGGAGAAAGCTGCTCACCAGATAACTCATTATCGTTAAAATACACACAAATTTGGTTATGGCTATTTTCAATCTATTTTTTAAAAGATGCTATACTTACATAAGGTATTTGGATTGTTCAATTCTGCAAGGGCTTCTTAATGTCAAAGAAAACGGTAGAAAGGGAACTACAGGCCCTGCTTCGCATCGGTACCGCTCTTACCTCTACAAAAACCCGTCACGGGATCCTCTACCTCCTGGTACAGGAAATTGCAAAAGTGGTGGATGTGAAACGCTGCTCCATTATCCTGGTGAATGTATCAAGGCCAGTCGCAACGGTAGTGGCCAGTCATGAAGATCCCTCACTCGGCGAGATCAGTATCGATCTTAAAAGGTATCCCGAGATCGAAGAATCAATGCGCACGGGGAAGATCGTTCTGGTACATGATGTCAAGACCGATCCCCGGATGGCGCCTGTCCTGGCGAACCTTAAACACTTAAATATCCACTCGATCCTCGTGATCCCAATGGTCTACCAAGAGCAGATTCTTGGCACTCTGTTTCTACGTACCTCTCGTACCCGCCGAGCCTTTACAAAAGCTCAACTGCTCTTCTGCCAGGTTGCTGCTCGCATCGCCGCAAATACCCTACTAGGCATTTCCCGCTATCAGCTGGTGGTGCGTGAGAAAAATCAGTTGGCAGAAGCGGCCGGACGGGATTTTCTGACCCGGATGTATAACCAAGGGACCCTTTACCGACGTCTCGCAGAAGAGTTAGCAGTGGCACAGCGCTACCACCGTACACTCTCCTATCTCATGATAGATATCGATAACTTCAAAGAGGTCAACGACAATTTTGGTCACCGCCAGGGGGATCAACTCCTCAGGCAAGTGGCTCGCACGATTCAGAAGACAACTCGGAAGGTCGACATAGTAGCTCGATATGGTGGAGATGAGTTTGGGATTATCCTTCCAGAGACAGACGCAAAAGGCAGCTATATCCAGGCAGAGCGGATCCGAAAAGCAATTCACCAGGCTCGTTTCCCTATGCAGGATCACATCATCAAAACTACAGTCAGTATTGGTATCGCGACTTTCCCTCATAAGGCAGTGCAAACAGCCGAAGCACTCATCCGACAAGCGGACGAGGCCCTTTATTTAGCAAAAAGTCAAGGCAAGGATCGGACCATCAGGTCATCAGTACGTCATCTTAAGGCGAGGCATCTTTGAACCACAACTTTTAAGACTTCGCTCTCGGAGAGATAGCTTTGAAACAGATACACAGCTTATTGAAGCGTCAACTCAAGCGGTTCTTCGGCACAGATTCCCTTCCCAAAGAATGTCCAGACTTTATCGTTGCTGTGAACGAAGCTTACTCGCAGTTTGACACCGATCGGGCAGCGCTGGAACGGTCCCTTGATCTCAGTTCCGAAGAGCTCCTCAAGGCCAATTCTCAGATGTATGCAGTCTTTGAGAGGATTATCAAGAGCAGCGTTGACGGAATTCTTGCCTTTGACCGTGAGTGTGGCTGTACGGTGTGGAATCCCGGTATGGAACGTATCACAGGAGTCAGCAAGGAACAGGCACTAGGCAAGCATACATTCGACGTCTTCCCACCTTTCAAAGAGACCATGGAACATAGATTTTTTTCTGAAACACTCGCGGGAAAGACTGTCATTGCGAAGGAGATGCTTTATATCATTCCAGAGACTGACCTGCGGGGATTTTTTGAAGGTCATTTCTCTCCTCTGCGCAACGAATCGGGCCACATCATCGGAGGGCTCGCCATCATCCGAGATATCACGGATCGAAAACAGGCAGAGGAGACAATCAAACGTCAGGCCTATTACGATACCTTAACGGGCCTCCCCAACCGTACCCTGTTTCAGGACCGGTTGCGACAGGCTATTCTTGTCGGAGCACGTGAAGATAAGCCTACGGCCGTCCTGCTCTTGGATCTAAATAGTTTTAAAGAAATCAATAATACGCTTGGACATCATCGCGGCGATGCCCTGCTCCAGATGATGGGACCGCGTTTGCAAGAGGTGTTGCGAGTATCTGATACCATTGCACGCTTCGGTGGAGATGAGTTCGGCGTGCTCTTGCCGAACACTGACACTGAGGGTGCCTCACAGGTCGCGCGTAAGATCCTAAAAGCGCTTGAGCCACCCTTCATGATCGAAGGGCTACCCATTAATGTGGAAACAAGCATCGGCATCGCCCTGCACCCTGATCATGGGGGGAATCCCGATTCCCTCATCCAACGGGCGGATGTGGCGATGTACACGGCCAAGCGGATTGATGGCGGTTACGCTATTTACAAGCCTAAGCAGGATCAACACAGTCCACGTCGACTGGCACTCATGGGGGAATTACGTCACGCCATTGAACGTGAACAGCTATTCTTACACTATCAACCCAAAATCAGTCTAAAGACAGGTAAAATTATGGGGGTAGAGGCACTGGTGCGCTGGCGGCACCCGCAATTGGGTATCATTCCGCCAGATCAGTTCATTGTGCCCGCGGAACAAACAGGGATCATTAAGCCACTCACCGCATGGATTCTGAATACAGCGCTGTGGCAATGTAAGTCTTGGCATCAGGGAGGGCTGGAAATTCCCATAGCCGTTAACCTGTCTGCGCGAACCTTGCACGATCCACAGCTTGCAGATGAGGTTGCCAAGCTGCTTCAGACGTATGGTATGGCCCCTCAAGTACTACAACTAGAAATCACCGAGACAGCCATCATGGTAGATCCGGGACATGTACTTGGGATCGTTGATCGCTTGAGCCAGATGGGGATACCGTTTTCCATCGATGACTTTGGGACTGGCTATTCATCAATGGCTTACCTGAAGAGATTGCCGGTGGACGAGATAAAGATCGACAGATCCTTTGTCAAGGACATGATCGGGAATGATAATGATGCGGTGATTGTGCGTTCCACAATTGATCTGGGGCACAATCTCGATCTCAAAGTTGTTGCAGAGGGTGTAGAAAATCGAGAAACATGGGATCGACTGGCTGCGCTCGGCTGTGACGCAGCCCAAGGATATTATATGAGCCGCCCCATTCCTGCAGAAGAGCTTACCCGCTGGTTGAGCGAGTCGCCTTGGGGTTTGAAAGGAAGCCAGGGGAATATTGAGTAAGGAATGATTTTGCTTTTGATAAAGAGCTACAGAGTTGGCCTAGCTCACTTTATATCGGTGGGTATCCAATGGGTCATTATAGTTCTTATAGAGAGAACCGATATACGATTCTCCCCTCCCACGCCCATTTGGGGCAGCGCTCGACTACGCTAGCGTGGTGCGACGGTCGAGGCTGCGGTACTGAATCGCCTCAGAGACATCCTGGGAGGAGATTTTTTCCCGCTTGTCTAGGTCTGCAATGGTCCGGGCTACCTTTAAGATTCGATGATAGGCCCGGGCAGAAAGCCCCAGCTTGGTCATGGCCATCTCGATCAGCCGTTTGGAGTCTTCTCCCACTTCGCAGTATTTCTTGATCTGCTTGGGCCGAAGCTGGGAATTGCTGTAGATCCCTTCTTTCTTGTACCGATCAGCCTGAAGCGAGCGGGCCAGGGCCACCCGTTGACGAATAGAGATGGATTCCTCTTTGGGATGTTCCACACTTAAATCCTTAAATGGCACCGCTGGGACCTCAATATGAATATCGATCCGATCCAGCAAGGGTCCAGATACTCTGGAACGGTATTTCTGGATCTGGGTAGGGCTGCAGACACACTGTCTTGTCCGATCTGTAAAGAACCCACACTGGCACTCCTGCGTTGCCTTTTTGCCATCTGAGCCTAAAGACCCCAAAACCCCTTCCTCCAGCCTATCCTAAGGGTTTGAAAAAACTAGGAGATCATATTAGAAAGAAACGCCTGGATCTTGGGCTACTTCAAAAACAGGTGGCCGAGCAGATTGGTGTAAGCGACTGGGCTGTTTATCTCTGGGAAAGCAACACAAGGACCCCATCCGTATGCTATATGCCAAAGATCATACAGTTCCTGGGGTATTCCCCCTATGCTCCAGCAGGGACAACACTTCCTGAAAAGCTAAAAATGTGCCGAACCCGTCTTGATTTGTCACAAGAGCAGTTTTCAAAAGCTTTAGGAGTAGATGTAAGTACTCTTGCAAAATGGGAGAGAGTAGAGAGTCATCCGACGATTAAGTCACTGATGCTTATAGAGAGTTTCATGAAAACCTAATCCAGGTAATATAAGAAACTACCGATTCAGTTCTTGTGGTTTGCCTAGTAAAAAGCCCTGGACAAGGTGAATTCCCATATCTTTTACAACTGTTAGTTCCTTCTCTGTTTCAATCCCTTCAGCAATAATTCCTTCTTTCGAGTAATTTCGTAAGGCCTGCACTAAATCTTTGGTAAATTTCATGAACTTCGCTGAGTTCACGGCCTTAAGAATACTAGATCGATCTATCTTAATATAATCGGGAATGAGCTGGGCAATAAAGGGCAGAGAAATAAAGCCTGCCCCAAAATCATCAATCGCAAATTGATACCCTTTCTCGCGCCACTCCCTGGTTATCTTTAGATGATTTTCTATATCGCGCAAGGCCTCCACCTCCGAAATTTCCAAGATCACCTCCATGTCTTGGGGCTTAGGTTCCAATGGAAGTTGACTCAACACATTAAAATCCGTATTGATAAATACCTTTTTTAAACCAACCTCACGCGCGGCCTTGAGCTGCAGCTTATAGCAGAGGCATTTTAATTCATTTAATTGCCCAATGGCTTGATATTTCTTGAAAAGCTCTAGAATACTCACCTTTCCTTGAGGATCACGGCTTAAAGCCTCATAGCCGATCACCTCACTATGTGATTGCACATCCACAATAGGCTGAAATACCACCTTGATAGAATGTTCATCGAGATGATATTCTTCCTCTCCGATATGAATCTTGTCTCCACCTCGTTTCGCAATATAAAGTGCCCGATCTGCCAGACGGATAAGCTCATCCGCGTCTTTACCATGCTCCGGATAGAGGGCTGCCCCAATACTCAAATCAAGCTTAACCCCCACCTGTTGGCTGATACTGCCTACCCCACGCCTCACTCGGTCAGCCGCCTTCAGAACTCCTTCCCGCTTGACGTCCGGCAAAACCACAACGATCTCATCCCCGCCCCAACGGAATACCAGGTCGGTGCCCCGGGTGGCTTCTTGAACACTCTTGGAGACCATCTTTAATACCTCATCCCCAACTTCATGGCCACGGCTATCGTTAATGGTTTTAAAGTGATCAAGATCGCAGAGGAGAACAGCTAGGGATAGTTGATGCCGGTCCGCCTGGCTTACCGCTTCGTGTATTCGCTGATTGAAATATCGACGATTGTACAGATTCGTCAGAGGATCACGAATAGCCTGCTCCGCTAAAGTCCTTTCTACCTGCATACGCTCGGTCATATACATCAAGGCAATGCCAGTAAAAATAATTCCTCCTAAGAGAACGAACCAGGGCTGCCAGGTTCTATGCTTCGCGATATAACTTGGCCTTGGATTGAACAGCAGTTTCCACTTCCTTTCCCCGATATCAAAATCCATATGGTAGCCAAATTGAGAATCGGACAGATTGAGAATTTTGTTGGGATCAAAATCATCCGAACCTGAATCTAAATTAGATACGCGGTGAAATAGAAATTGAACTTGCCCAGGCTCTGTTTCATCAAGAAAATATAAATCCTGATCTGGAAGTGGTGAATCCTTCAAAACCCCAGTCATAAGATCACCAATGCGAAAGACTCCCACTGCAAATCCCATCAGGTTTTCTCGTCGTGAATCCAATGTATCCGAAGGGGTTTTATTGCGCTGGATCGGCCAAAAAATCAAGAGACCTTTTTGGTTCCCAGAATCCTGAAGCAGTTTCACTGGACCCGATGCAACTGCCCTTCCGAGATCTCGCGAGCGGTTCATCGCTTCTAGACGCTCAGGATCGGAAGCTGAATCAAATCCTAATGCGATCTTGTTTTCTTCGTAGGGCTCGAGGAAATAGGCAGGAAAATATTCATTACGGAGACCTGCACGTATAATCCCTCCTGACTTATGTAGTTCAGTAAATTGAAAACCAGTAAAACCATCGTTTCTAGCCGCCAATTCATAGTGAGCCCGTTGGTCTGCTGGTACACGCTGTATCCACTCAAGCGCCTGGATCGTTCGATCACGGTCCAAGAAAGGCTTCACAAATTGACTAAACTCTTCTCTCTCCACCTCCTTGGAGGCTGCATAAAGGGACGCAATTGATTCGAGATGGGAAATTCTTTTTTCAATTTCTCCTTGAAGCTTAAAACCAAAACTTCTTGCAGTTCTTTCAAAATCCACCGCGATCTTTTGGCTTTCCAAGTAACGGAAGAAATAAAAGGCAACTAGTGAGAGGGCCAGCCCCATGACGAGGGTCAGGATCCCTAGCGAGTAAACGCTCCTGCTCATTCCGCGGAATAAATTGATACAGTTTCTCAGCTTCACATCAATCAGAAGGAAGCCTCCCAATAAAAAGGCAGTTCAATTGCACAGGCTGTTTACCGGAACCACTTAAACTTTAAGACTTGAAGCGCGATTGCATCCCTAAATTAATCTAACAGATCGAAGTAGACCCCAGAAAACTAACCATCGGAGCAATTACATCGCCACAAACCTTTGAGTTTACGGCTGACCTGATTGTTGTCTCACGTGTTACGCTTGGTATACACCCAATTAAGATATTTCATGCGCTTACGAACACTAAGTATACTGCCTCTAACAACTGTGTCAAGGAAGCGACTGCCAACACACTTACCTGTGCGAGTTCGCCATCCTCCTCCGGGGAAATCAACCGAAAAGGGCCTTCGTTGATCCATAGGGAGTTTTCATGTCTAGCTGAAGCTTTAGGCAAAGCTTAATTGCCTTAGATAGGGTTTGGTTGACATGACAATTATTAGGATTAATAAATTCAGCAGGATAATTCTATGGCTTTAAGAACATTAAGAGGCACAGCCTTAAATTTTGCTTATCTAAAAGAAGGTGATTGTATCTTGTTATACCTGCGCAAGATATATTCTTCAAGCTATTTTGCACTAAATGAAGGTGCGGCGGTCGAGGCTGCGGTACTGAATGGCCTCGGAGACATCCTGGGAGGAGATTTTTTCACGCTTGTCCAGATCTGCAATCGTTCGGGCCACCTTGAGGATTCGATGATAGGCCCGCGCAGAAAGCCCCAGCTTGGTCATGGCCATTTCGATCAGCCGCTTGGAGTCCTCACCCACTTCGCAGTATTTCTTGATCTGTTTGGGCCGAAGCTGGGAATTGCTGTAGATCCCTTCTTTCTTGTACCGATCGGCCTGAAGGGAGCGGGCCAGGGCCACACGCTGACGAATCGAGATGGACTCCTCCCTGGGATGCTCGATACTTAAATCCTTAAAGGGCACTGCCGGGACTTCGATATGAATATCGATCCGATCCAGCAAAGGGCCGGATACCCTGGAGCGGTATTTCTGGATCTGGGTAGGGCTGCAAACACACTGCCTTGTTCGATCCGTAAAGAACCCGCACTGGCAGGGATTCATGGCTGCCACCAACATGAACTGTGCTGGATAGGATAGGGAAATTGCGGCGCGGGCAATCGTGACTTCGCCGTCTTCAAGAGGCTGCCTAAGAACTTCCAGGACATTGCGCCTAAATTCCGGAAGTTCGTCCAAAAAAAGTACGCCATGGTGGGCCAGACTGACCTCCCCTGGTTTAGGCACCTGGCCACCACCGATAAGTCCCGCATCCGAAATGGTATGATGGGGTGCTCGAAAAGGGCGTGATACTAACAAGGGCTGGCGCTCGGACAACAGACCCATCACGCTATGGATCTTTGTGGTCTCCAAAGCCTCCTCAAACCCAATGGGGGGGAAGAATACCGGGAAGCCTTTTAGCCAGCATCGTCTTCCCCGAGCCCGGGGGACCGATCATCAGGACATTATGCGCCCCTGCCGCTGCTACCTCTAGGGCGCGCTTTGCATGGTCCTGACCTTTCACCTCGGCAAAATCCTCGGCATACACCCCGGGCTGGCTGAAAAGATCCTCCAAATCAACCGTTGTAGGAGCAATCTCCAAAGCATGGTTCAGAAACTCCACCACCTGAGGTAGGGTCTCCACTCCATAGACCGACAGCTCTTGAACCACAGCGGCTTCCCGGGCATTCTCGCTGGGTAGAATCAGACCTTTCAGGCCAGCATCTCTAGCGGCCACAGCAATGGGCAGGGCTCCCTTGATCGGTTTGACCCGTCCATCAAGGGACAACTCACCCACCACCAGACACCGCTTGAGGGACTCTGCCTTGATCACCTCTTCTGCTGCCAGGATGCCCAGTGCCATGGGAAGGTCAAAGCCCGAACCTTCTTTTTTGATATCGGCAGGGGCCAGATTCACCGTGATCCTGCGAATAGGAAAATTAAATCCTGTATTTTTGACGGCGGCCCTGACTCTCTCCCTGCTCTCCTTCACAGCCGCATCCGGGAGACCGACGATGGAAAACATAGGCAGACCCGGAGACATGTCCACCTCCACATCCACCCGATAGGCATCCAGTCCGTACACTGTGCTACTGGTCACCTTAGAAAGCATAATCACCTGTAGCTAAAACCCAATGGCTTGAAATCTGGAGGCAATCTTAACAGAAGACACCAAAGGAATCAAGAGAAGCTAGCCATTTTGTGGATCATGCCGAAAAGATAGACCGAAAGGGAATGCTGACAACTAAGGGGTGATGTGGCCTGCCAGTTTTCCTTGGGAGGCCTGTTGGTCTACGGAGGTCTGTTTTATCAGACGTAACCCGTCCTCCAACCCCAACTCGATAGCTTTCTGGATATGGTGGCGTTTGTGAAAATCCAGAAATCCCAGGTCTAGAGAACGAGAAGGATAGATGATGGTGACATCCAAAAATCTATAACCGGTTCCGTTGGTCACCAAATTAGTCCTCTTGGCCAGTTCGATGTCCAGCAACACGCTATCCCGCTGGGCCAGATGCATTACATTGATCGCCCAGTCCAGATTGTTTCGAATCGGTCTTCGATAGTCATCTGGGTGATCCGACAGGACCACATAGATCTTCTCGGCCCCCATGTCCACAACCGGTTTCAAGGGAACGTCCGTAGCACCCATGTCCACATACTCGTGACCATGCATTCTAACGGGCGGAAAGATCAGGGGGAGGGCTGTACTGGCCATCAGGACCGTGTGCAGAGAGTCGCTGTGATTATCGAACCGTTCCACCTGCTGGAGGGTCTGGTTATAGCAGGTGACCAGGAGATGGCGGGGGCTATTTCGGATTTTGTTCACTTCCACATGCTTTCTAATCAGCTCGCCGAGGGGTTCGGCCGAGAAACCCGGATACACATAATTGGAGACAAAAGAGAGGAGAAAGTTTAAAGTTCGACGCTTTCGAAAGACTTGTTGAGGTGTGAGATGTTTCCAGATTTCTACTAATTGATCTTCTTCACCGCTGACCACCATAGCAGCGATCAGGGCGCCCACCGACGTCCCAGAAACGATGCCCGGATACCGCTCACATTGCTTGAAGGCCAGGGCCACACCTGCACTGTAAGCACCTCTTGCCCCCCCTCCAGAGAAAACAATAGCGGTCTTGGACTCGATCATGCTCATTAACTCGTCTTAATGAGGGTCCATCAGGCTGGCGCCAGATGACGCAATCACACCCTCTACATTAAATGATAGCACAGACTGGACCATTGTCAACGAGGGCAGAGGGGATGGGCTATTTCTGCGCTTTGGGGCTGACGGTACTGCTTGTAGGCAGCACCGACTTCAGCAAGGGAAGGCTAACTTCCTCCACCGTGATCAATGAGCTGACTAGCCCATTGTCGGTGCTGGAGACGATCGGATTGTGGGGATCTTCCTTCCACTCATCATCAATCAGAAACTTATAGTGATAGGATCCCCTGGGAAGGAGCACAAATTTTTTCCAAAGACCCTGTTCATCCCGGACCGTGAGGACATCCCGATCCGGAACCCACTGGTTAAAGTCACCGGCCAATTTCACCTCACGGGCATGGGGAGCCCTAATACTGAACAATACTCCGCAGACCACCTGAGGCCCTACTGAAATCTCTGAAACGGCTGACGGCATCTCCTGCTCCCTCTCTAGGGCCAAGACCTCTCTGGCGAGATTGAGATAGTCCTTAAAGCCTGTAGAGTCCGGTGCATATTCGGTGATGGGAAGGCCAAGGCCAGTAGCCTCCCGAAGCTTCTCATTGAGATTAATCACCGTGTTGAACGAAAGTTCTTTGAACCGCTCATAGATCTTTCCCAAGACCTCCTTGGAATAGCTGGTGCGCCGATCAAACTTGGTAGGTAGGACCCTTACATCGATCTCGTGCCCTACCCGTTCTCCGATGATTTGGACTGTCTCGGCCAGCTTACTCAGTCCTTGAAGTGAGAAGAAACTGGTCTCCACAGGAACGATCACCCGATCACTGGAAATCAAGGCATTGAAGGTGAGCAGGCCGACATTGGGAGAGCAATCGATGATGGCATAGTCAAAAGATGTCTTCAGGGCCATCATCTTGTTGAGGAGCTGACGTTCCCGATCCTGGGTTCCTGCCAGAAGTTGTTCGATAGCGCTGAGGGTCACATTGGAAGGGGCAAGCCATAGATTAGGGGAGAGACTCATCAGCACATCATCCAGTCCTGCATGACCACTCAGGACTTCATACATTCCCTTTTCAATGCCTTCCGGCTGAACATTTAATCCCAAAGTGGTATGTGCTTGTGGGTCCAAGTCGATCAGCAAAACCTTGCGGTGCTCAAGGGCTAAGCAGGCTGATAGATTAATGGCTGTGGTAGTTTTTCCACACCCCCCCTTTTGATTCACGATAGCAATGGTCCTCATTTTCACCCTCCCCCAGCGTCCTTTATGCCCATCCCCTTAATATCTTTAAAAAAGAGGCAGGCATTGCGGCCGCAATTAAGAGATACAATCTATAGTGAGATTGTTAAATTTTAATCCATCGGACCTAGCCATCAGAATAAATAGCTCCTTAAGTAGTTGTTTTAATTTCTTTACATACAGCTAGCCTTCTATCACAGTCAAACATAGATGTCAAGTAAAAAGTAACATGTTTTTTAAAATATGTGTTTTTTATTGTTCACACAGTTTTTTATTGACAAAGCTTTTTGAATGTAGATAATATACGCATTTGTGGAAAGATTCTGCCAACTTAGGGTAACTTAGTGAAACTGTGTATCGTTCTTAAGCGGAGGCCGGATGAGAGATCTCGTGGAATACATTGTTAAATTCCTTGTGAGCAATCCCGACAAGGTGGTGGCCAAGGAGGTCAAAGGACTCAAGGTAACGGTCATCGAACTGCGAGTGGCCAAGGAAGATATGGGAAGGGTAATCGGTAAGGAGGGTAAAACGGCTACGGCCTTACGAACCATCCTTCAGGCCGCCGGCGCAAAGTCGGGCAGGGTCTACAACCTTGAGATTGTCGAGGATTGAGCACAGCCGGGATTAACTCTCTCCTCCACCTCAAACCCATGAGCCTCGATCATATGAATGGCCTCTTCGGAGGCCTGTCCAGACGTGGTTAGATACCCTCCCACAAAGATCGAGTTGGCAGGATAGAACATCAAGGGTTGTAAATGGCCAAGGTGAAGTTCCCTCCCACCACCTACCTTGATCTCTCTGGTTGGATTCAAGAAGCGAAAGAGACACAGGATTTTTAAACATTTCTGGGGTGATAGTTCACGGACATTTTCCAGAGGCGTCCCAGGAATGGGGTTCAGGAAATTCACGGGGATAGAATCCACGTTCAGTTGGCGTAGAGCCAGGGCCAGATCCACAAGATCTTCTTCCCGTTCCCCCATGCCTGCCAGTACACCACAACAGGTGGCCATTTGTGCAGCCTGTACCGCTTTGATCGTCTCCACACGATCCTGATAGGTATGAGTACTGCAGATCACTTCATAATATTGCTCACTGGTGTTGAGATTGTGATTGATGCGAGCCACACCCGCCTCTTTTAGCCGTTTGGCCTGTTCCACTGTGAGTAGGCCAAGGGAACAGCAAATCTCTAGGGAGGTATGTTCCTTGATCTCCTTCACCGCCTCACAAATTTCTTCCATCTCGCTGTCCGTGGGACCACGGGCACTGATGACAAGGCAGTAACGGAGTGCCTTCGCCTGGGTTGCCTTGAGTGCCCCCGCCACCAACTGTTCGCGGGAAAGCAGAGGATACCGGTCAATCTGAGCCGTAGAGACCGAAGATTGGGAACAATACCCACAATCTTCCGGGCAGAGCCCACTCTTGGCATTCATCAATACATGCAGACGAACACGTCTACCAAAATGCTTATGCCGGATCAAAAAAGCTGCCTCAAGAAGTTTAGCGAGATCCTGATCCGGGGTTCTAAGCAGACTCAGGCCTTCTTCCCGGCCCAACAAGTATCCCTCTAACACCTGTTCGGCAACTGACTGATAGTTCACTCACTCTCCCTTCCACCTGTTCCTATACAACTACATAAACAGGTGGCTGATGGTAACACAATTACGGACCTGGCGCAAGTATTTCGACAGCCTCATTTCTATAAATTAAAAAGGTCGCATCTTTCTTTCTTCATGTCTTACCATGATACAGTTTGATTGATTTTTACCCTTAGTTTCCTGTATTCTATATTTTAGTGTGATAACTTAAACGCATTGAGTTTAGGATAAGTCGTTGAGTTTTTTTGGAAAATCGACCGGCTTGATTATGGCAATGATGAGTCTTTGCCAACTCTCGCTGGCAAGCTCTACGGGCCTAGCCGATCAGCCTGAATTCCCCAACAGGGGGGAATCTTCCACTCCCCAACCTACCCCGTCACTGGCATATCTAGACGCTGTACATGAACCTGCAATCATTCCTGTGAGTCTTCCGGCCAGCGATCTTGCCTCTTTGCAGAATAAACTGGGTGAGCTAAGTATCCGGTTTCTGTCATTCCAACAACAATCCTTAAGACAGTTGTTAAAGGACCCTGTCTCTAATCGTAGCCGCTTAGAGGTATATCTGCTCCTGGAAGACAAGGATGCCGTACCAGAAAAGATCCAACTGGCATGGGATGATCAGCCTGTGACAACGATTGAGTACAGCCCTGATAGGCAAGCCGCACTGGCCCAAGGGGGCGCTGATAAACTGATCGATCTGGAGACCGCCCCTGGAATACACACCTTAAGCGTAGACTATGCACGGGGTATGCCCACACGAGATCACAGTCTCTATGTGACGGCTCCGATTCGGAAGAAAAATACCATGATGGTACTGTTACTCAAACCCAAGGTTTTGAAGAAAGGGCTTGAGCTTCAACACGAAGTGTGGGAGAGTCCCATTACCGAAAAGAAAGCGCAGTGGTTGCAACTCTGGTTTCAGAACGCGATTTTTTATTATCATTTAGGACAGTTTGAAGAGGCAGCGGGGCTGTTGTTAGTCTGTCTTGAATCCCCGGAGATGCTTCCTAAACGGGCCGAACTACTGCTCTGGCTGGGGAAAACCTATCTGGGTTTGGGGCTTGAAAGCCAGGCCATTTTAACCCTGCAGCAGGTCATCCGGGAATTTCCGGCAATGGATCGTATCCTTTCAGAAACAGAATACACTTTACAAAAGATCCGGTATCTCCAGGGACAGTACGAGGCGGTCACGGCTTCCTATGCCCGGCTGGCCCGTGGGGCTACCCCTTCTTTTCTAACAGAAATACACTACATGGCCGGGCAGAGTTTCCTCCGCCTCAAGGATTATCCCAAAGCGATTGCAGCCCTCAACCAGATTCCCAAAAACAGCAGCCATTATCCCTATGCCCTGTATGCGCTGGGCCTGGCTTATGCCGGGATTGGGGATACCTTTTCGGCCCAGCAGGCCTTCAAGAAACTTATCGATTTAGATCTTCCATCGGGTTCTCCAGAAGCCTCTCAGATGGAAAAGCTTATTGAAAAAAGCCTCGTGACCTTAGGGCTTATGTTGATCGAGCAAAATCGCTATCAAGAGGCCATCTCGATCCTCGGAATGGTTTCCGCCCGAAGCCCATTCTTTGATCAGGCAATTTTTGGAATTGGCTGGAGTTACATGAAGCTGGAGGAATACGTCAAAGCCATCGTGGTCTTCAAAGACTTAACCGAGATGTTTCCAGATAGCTCCTACACCGATGAGGCCAGGGTCATGATGGGATACAACTACTCAAAACTTAAGGCCTACACAAAAGCCGTGGACAGCTATCGCAATTCTCTTGACGCCTCCGCCTACCAGATCAACCTTCTTATCCAAAAAACGGAAACACTCAGACTTCAGGGAATAGACCTCAACCAATTTAATAGGCCCTCGGGATTTGTATTACCTCAGGACGCAGATAAAATTTGGGGACTTGTGAAAAGATATCAAAATCTCACCCGTCTTTCATCCAAAGACGGGGCCCCATCCATTGGCAATGATTTTAAAGCCAGCCTGAAGGATCTGGGTCGTCGTCTTTCCGCCATCCTCCAGGATCTGACCCTCCAGTCTCTAAAAGGCCAAAGGGAACGGCTTGAAGAGCTTTCCATCCATGCCAGTATCGGAATTGCCAAAAATCTGGTTCTGGAAAAGACGGAGTTTGGAGGCGAGGAGCTCATCTTTGAATAGCCATTCAAACGCCTGCATACTCCTTGGGTCTACTATCTCTCGCCTTGCATGGGCCTTGTTATTCTCTCTGGCCCTGCTGACCATACTGTCCACTGCTGCCCTGGCTAGAGAAGCAGGCTACCAAGTGGAGAAGGGAAAGATCCAGGCCGTGGTCAAGGAGGTGATGGAAAGCCAGAAGGACCCGCACGGTAAGTCCTTCAAGCTCCAGGCCTTGGAGGCCTACGAGGCCTATATCCTCAAACGCTTCGAGTATAAAAGCGATCTTAAGGCCGAGGCCATGCACCGGCTTGGGGATCTTTATATGCAACTGGAGGTGAACACTCACCAAAAGAAACTTAAGGAATACCACGACCGCTTGGGACTCTACCTAAAGGGAAGGCTTCAGGATCGGCCTCCACGACCGAGGATCGACCACGCCAAGTCCATTGTGATTTATGAAGAGATTCTGAAGCAGTATGCCAACCGGGCAGCGAATGACACGGTGCTGTACCAACTGTGCCATGCCTATTCGGATGAAGGCCGGATTGATCAGGCGATCGCCACATTAAAGCGACTAATTGCCCAATATCCCAAAAGCCCATTCCGTCAGGAGGCTTATTTTCGCCTTGGGGAGTTTTCCTTTGAAGCTCAGGACTATAAGAAGGCTATCGATGCCTATCGAGAGGCACTCCAGCACCCGACAGAAGATTATATCGAGATGGCCCTCTACAAAATAGGCTGGTCCTATTTCTCCCTCGGCGATCATCGTCGGAGCATTGACTCCTTTTTATCCCTCTTGGACCGAAAAGCCGTTCAGACCGAAACAGGACAGCAACGGCTTCTGCTCTACAACTTCTCCGAGACCGAGGGAGACATGTTAAAAGAAGTGGTCCATACACTCCTGCTGGCCTTTGATGAATTGGGTGGACCACTCCAGATGGTCACCTATTTTCGTGAGAAGGGACATCGAGATTATGAAGACTACCTCTACCAGAGGTTAGCTGATCTGTACACCTCTCAGGAAAGATTGGGTGATGCAGTCACCTCCTTGGAGACCTTTTTGAAGGCCTATCCCCTCCATGAAGATGCCCCAAGCTTCATGAGCAGCTTGATCGAACTCCAGACCAAAAGAAAAAAGGTGAATCTGGCTGTGCAGGCCAAGGAGGACTTTATCCAAACCTTTGGGGCAGGCAGCCCTTGGTCCAAGCAGGCTTCGGACTCGGCAAGACTCAAGATCCAACCTACCCTTAAGGAGACGGCCTATGAATTAATTCTCCATTACCATGCACAGGCACAAAAATCCAAGCGGCAGGAGGATTATCAAAAGGCCATCGACGGGTCTAGGAGGTTTTTGAAAGGATACCCACAAACGATCGAAGCCGCTAAGGTCAATTTTCTTTTGGCCGAGGGACTTTTTGAGCTGAAGCAATATGAGGCTGCAGCAGTTGAATATGAAAAAACGGCGTATGCCTATCCTTTGCACGCCCACACCCAGGATGCTGCTTACAATCTCCTATTAGCTCAGGAAAAGCTGCCCCAGCTCACAATCCAAAATATGACAGCCGCGGTCCTTAAATTTTCTGATCGATTCCCCCAGGATCCTCGTGTTCCAGATCTCCTGCTCAAGGCAGCCCAGTTAGCATCCCGCCAGGGAGATTACGTGACAGCAAGACAATTTACACAAAAACTTTTAAACGCTCGATCTCAAGGATCTAACCTTTACGCAGCCCAAAAACTGATCGCCACCAGCTATTTTGAGCAAAAAAACTATTCACAGGCGGCCCAGGAATTAAAAGCACTGCTGTCTAACTCTAGCGGACTTAAGATCCCACCCAAGGAACAGGAGGAACTACGTACCCTGCTTGCCTCCAGTTTATATAAACAGGCTGAGCTTCAGAAACAAAAAGGAATGCTTCAAGAGGCAGCCCGAGGGTTCTTGAATATCCATACGGTAGCGCCCAACACAGAGGTGGCCGGGAATGCCCTCTTGGACGGGTCAATCCTTCTAGTTAATTTGGGTCTGGAAGAAGAGGCCATGTCTGGTCTCAAACAACTCCTGGAGGCCTATCCCCGCTCTTCCCATCTGGACCAGGCGAGAGAACAACTGGCCCTGCTGTATGAGAAACAGGGAAAATATCAGGAGGCCATTCAGCTTTATGAAAAGCTGGTCACCACCCAGAATTCCCAACAGGCTGCAGAATGGTCCTTGGCCATTGCACGGCTGTCCGAAAAGACCCGAGACTGGCCAAGGGCCTATCGGACCCTTCTGGTAGCAGCCGAAGGGCTCCCATCGAATGATGAAAGGGCCTTGGAGGCCCTGCATCGAGCAGCCAAGGTAAAGGAACGAATGGGAGATCCAAAACAGGCCCAGGTGCTCTTGGGCAGGGTGTTAGAGAGCTATTCTCAACAGGCCTCACCCACACCTCGAATGGCCTACGTAGCAGCCCAGGCCGGCTACGGCTTGGGAGAGGAACGGTTCAAGCAGTTCACGGAAATCCGTCTCACCACACCGTTAGAGGCCAGCCTGGAAAGAAAAAAACAACTCCTCAAGGAGGCTCTGGATTACTATTCCCGCACAGTGGATTTTAAGGTTCCCGAATATATCACGGCGGCCACCTACAAGGTTGGGCTCTTGTTTGAGGAGTTTCGCAACGCCCTGCTGGAATCTGAACGGCCAGGAGGCTTAACCACTGAGCAGTTTGACCAGTACAATTTTCTCCTGGAGGAACAGGCCTATCCCTTTGAGGAAAAGGCAATCACGGCTTATGAAACTAATGTCCGTCGGGCCCAGGAAGGGGAACTGTATGATGAATGGATTCAAAAAAGTTATCAGCGCCTGGCCAAGCTCTTGCCAGCAAAGTATGCCAGAGACGAAATGGATGAAATTATTACCAACAAGCAGTTATTTTAGCAATGATACATATCTTACAGCCGTTCAAAGGGCCAAATATCTGTTTTCTAGTATGGACTCTCTGTATAGGGTTGGCAGGTTGCGGGACGCCCGGGAAGGTCCGCCAAACAGATTCACGTGAATCTGTTAAGATAGAAGGAAAGAGTGAAATGCAGACAGGGACAAACCTGCAAGGAACACAGGTTAATTCCAGTAACAATGATCAGGCGGCCACGCTTTTTGAAAGGGCCGTCCAGTCACTGGAGCTTGGACAGGAGGATAAGGCCATAAATGAGCTGCAGCAGGTTGCTGCCCTCCAACCGAATTTGAGTGTGCCGCATAATAATTTAGGTATTCTATATAAGAGAAAGGGCCTGCTGGACAAGGCCATCGAGGAGTACAAGAAAGCCATCCAACTCAAACCAGACTATGCAGAGGCCCACAACAACCTGGGAATGGCTTACAGGGAAAAAGGCCTGTTTAAAGAGGCCGCGATGGCTTATCGTGAGGCCCTTCGGTTAAAATCAGATTTAGTGGAGACCCACTACAATCTGGGAATACTGTATGAGCTATACTTTAATCGGCCCACGGAGGCCATACAACATTATAAAGATTATCTGCGACTCGGCGGACCCCAAAAACAGGAAGTGGAACTTTGGATCTCGGTTTTGCAGCCGAAACTCCAGGCCCCCGTGCCATCACCCTAGAGAGGAACCCATGACAAGCATAAAGAAATGGACAGGCTGGATATTGATCATGATGATCTTTTCTGCGAATGCATTATGGTCCTTGGCCAGTGCCGCCAATGCCCAGACCCCTGCTGCCTCGCGGCCGGCGCAAGCAGCAAAATCTTCCCCTAAAGAAAAAAGGATCATCATCCTGGGAACTACCATTGTGGGTTCTATTACCAAACCTGGGGTAGTATATGAAGTTCCCTGGAAGGACCCAGAATTTTTAAAGAAGGGGTTGGACGAACCCCAGCGAAGCTTTCAGAACGAAATCTTTAGTCCGTTAGACAAGGACCAGTTCGAATCTCAAATGAAGCCGCAGTAGCATAAACTAAGCGAGCCTCTGGCTTTGCCAGAGCGAGCGCGGGGCGTGGAGGCACCTGCCTGCCGACAGGCGGGTCGGAGAGACTTGCTTTCTGTGTAGGCGCACGGGTCCCCACTTATAAAGGAGCGCTATGGAACTTCTAGAATTTGTCATCTTCAATTTTAAGGCCGGTGGAGTCTTCATGTATGCCATTCTGCTGGTTTTGGCCTGTGGCACCGCCGTCATGATTGAGCGGACCTTGACCCTGTTCCTCCGAGCCAGAATCGATGCAAAGTCCCTGTGGCGGCAGGTCGCGAAACACATAGAAAATGATAAGCTGGGAGAGGCCATTAACCTCTGCCAGACATACAAGGCGCCTCTGGCTAAGGTCTTTATGGCTGGGTTAAAGAAGGCACAGTTTGTGGGTGAGCCTGAAGAAATCAGGAAAGGTGTGGAGGAGGTACTGCTGGAAGTCCTTCCCACCCTTGAAAAAAGAGTCCATTATCTCTATTCCCTGTCTAATGTTGCCACTCTGTTGGGGCTCTTGGGAACGGTGGTGGGACTGATCCGATCCTTCACAGCGGTTTCCATGGCCGATCCCAGCCAGAAGTCTGTCCTGCTGGCCAGCGGGATCTCTCTGGCCCTGAACAATACCGCCTTCGGACTGATCGTGGCCATTCTACTCATGGTGTCCTATTCTGTCATGCAGTCCAGGGTGGCCAAGTTGGGTGCAGAGGTGGATGAGTACTCCATGAAACTCATCAACCTTCTGACCTCAAGACCGGGCAAGCTCCAGTCTGCAGTGATAGATGAACGGGGGGCTAAGAGGTAAAAGAAAGTTGATCAATAGACCCTCAAAAAAACGATCACATCAGGAGCCGGAGGAGGCGATCCATATTGTGGCTCTTTGGAACCTTATGATCATCCTGATCCCGTTCCTGCTCCTTTCGGCCGTTTTCTCAAGTAATGCGATCTTAAATGTTTATCTGCCTGAAGCGCCTTCCGGAGAAAAAAAGCAGGTCAAGGGTGCTGAGGAGCATCCGCTCTTGTTGATTGTCTCAATCCTGAAAGACGGATTTGTGATTAATGATGGAGAAAAGGTACTGGCAGCGCTGCCCAAGGTTCAAGACCGGCATGATTTTGAAAAACTCTCATTCCTCCTCTTACAACTGAAGGGACAGATTTCTCATCACGAAGAGATTATCCTCCTGAGCGAGCCCGCAATCCGCTATGAAACCATTATACAAACCATGGATGCCAGCCGGGAAACCGTCGTAGAGCAGAACGGGAAAAAAGAGGTGGTCTCGCTCTTTCCCAATGTGTCTATTGGAGAGGTAGGAGAGATCACATTCCGGGAGGTTTTAAGACCCAAATGACTCCGCTTTCCAAAAAGTTAAGGCATCGTCAACCCCTGCAACCGCCTAAGTTGAACTTGACAGCCATGGTGGATGTCTTTGTGGTCCTGCTAATCTTTCTTCTCAAGAGCTATTCGGCAGAGGGAAATATCCTGACCACTAACCAGGACCTACAACTACCGCTATCCACCTCCAACCTTCAGCCCCAGTTGACTGTGACGATTACCGTAACCCAATCCGCTATTTACGTCGAGGATAAAAAGGTGGAGGAAGTAAAGGCCATTGAGAATCGCCAGGAACTCTTTATTCCGGAGCTGGCCCAGGAGCTTAAGTATCAGGTGGAGAGGGCAAGGTTTATCTCCGGAATCAACCCCACGGTCAAATTTGAAGGCAAGGTGACGATCTTGGGGGATCGAGGCCTACCCTTTACGGTCCTTGAGAAGGTGATGTACACCTGCTCGTCCACAGATTTTAATGAAATTGCCTTAGCCGTATTCCAGAAGTAGATAAATTATGAAGCCAAAAAGTATTCATTTAAGATTGCCTTTTCAGGATCATGAAGACAGGGATTTTATTCTAGCCCTCATCGGCTCTTTGATCTTCTACTCCTGTCTTGTCCTGTTCATCCATGGCATGAAGGTCCAGGAAAGGCCCCGGGAAGATTTTAAACGTATTCCTCCCCATATCGCCAAGTTGATCCTGGAAGCTCCCAAGACTACCCCGCTCCCCAAAATCCAGACCCCGGCTCAAAAGACGGTCACGATCCCTAAGGCTCAGGAAACTCCGGAGCCGGAAGCAGCACCCAAGCAGGACACAAAGAAAGCGACTGAACAAAAGGCAAAGCCGCTAGACGAACCTGTGGTTCAAGCGCCCCCTCCCCCCTCTCCGGAGGAGGTCCGGTTGCGGCAAGAACAGGAGGCCAAGGCTATCCAGCAGCGAAACCGCGAGGTGGCTATGCAGAGTGGCCTGCTCCGCCTTCTCACCAAAGAAGACAAGAGCCGGGCAGCAGTTCAAGATATCACAGCGGAGAAAAATCTAGAAAAGGTCCTCTCACCTGTATCCGGACTGGAACAAATCCAAAAGCCATCTCAACCACAAAAGGATGAGGAAGCCACAGTCATTAAAGGAACCGGCAGCGGCGGCATTGACAATCTCATCGCGGCCCTTAAAGAACAGGGAGACACCGGAGCCGGAGGAACGATCGGTGGCATCGGCGAGAGGCGGGTGGCCAAAGTGGAGAGCCCGATCGAGATTAAAGGAGCAGGAGGCGACGAAGCCTCCCGGAGCTACGAATCTATTGTCGAGGTTGTTGATTCAATAAAAGGATGGATACGATTTGTGTATAATCGTGCGCTCCGGGAGAACCCTACCCTAAAAGGGGTGATCACGCTGGAATTTGAGATCAATCCCAGCGGAGATGTAGCCTCCTGTCGGGTTGTTTCAAGTACGATGAAGAATCCGGTTCTGGAGGACCAACTGGTGAAACGCTTCTTGCAGCTTAAATTCCCTCCTGCTAACGGAATCAACAGTGTCGTCTATCCCATCACCCTGGTGCCTTCGGGATGATGAAGGACTTACCGGGTTTAGGCTTAGAGTGACAACGGTTGCAGTCGGATAGGGAGAAGGCCACCTTGCCATGGCATCGTCCGCAGAACTCTCCTTTTGCAATGGCATCCATGGTGACCTTGTTTACGCCTGCCCGCATCACAAAGATACTAGGGTGACAGTTCTTGCAGTCCAGCCAAAGGGTGTGGGGATAATGGGGATAGACCACATCTGGTAGGTCTCCCTTAACCTTAAAAATCACATCAAAGTCCATGGGGGGAAGGGTTTTTTGGGTCGGATCCAGATCATCCATGGGAGTGATCACCCCCAGCTCAATGGCCGCTACCCAGTCCACATCGCCCCGTTCATTCTGGGGCAGAAAATAAAAAGGCAACGGATGGGACTCCTCTCCTTCGGACTCTAGAAGAATTTCTGCCAGGGCATCGATCGCTTCCTCAGGAATCTCATCCTGGGTGGTCTGTTGCGAAGGTGCTGGGATAGGTGGAGTGACTTCCAGAGATGCTGAGGGAGGGGTAGTACGGGTCACTTCCATGACCGTTTCTAGTGTGCTTTTGGTCTTTGTCCTTGGATTGCAACTCACGGCGGCCACAGCCGAGAGGAAGATGATAAAGCAGGTCCTCGAGACTCTTCCCATAAGACCTTTATTGCACCACGAGCACCTCACCCACCATGTTCTGATGGATGAAGCAGAAATAGGGATAGCGGCCGGGGAGGGTAAAGGTGTGGGAGCAGACTTTTCCAGGATATAAGTTTTCGCAAAGAATTTCAAGATCACTACCCGTCGGAATGCTGGATGTCAGATGGCGACGATCGTCCTGATTGACCCAATTCACGGTGTCGCCCACTTCAATGACAATACGCTTAGGTTCAAATTTGAAAGAGTCCTTGTAAATGGTCACGTTAAAGCCTGTGCTTTCTGCACCAGATGCAAAGGGGGCACCAAAAATCATCAAAGCCATTAAACAAATCTTTAAATTTCTTTTCATTCTCCCTTTACTCACCGCGCCGGTACCAGAGCCTCTGGGTTACCCTCTTTAGGTTTCACATGACATCTCAGGCAATCAAACAATGGGAAAGCCACGCGGTTGTGACACCTGCCGCAGTACTCACCCGCAGCGATTTTTTTCATGTGCATCTCCGGATGGCCCCCAGCCTTTTGTTTGAAAATTTCGTTATGGCAACCATTGCAAGAAAGCCAAGTGGTATGAATCTTGTGGGAAAAGATCACATCAGGTTGATACTTGCTCTTTGTCTTGATCAGGATATCTAGGTCAAACGGTGGAGTGGTCGGGACATCAGAATCCAAAGCATCCCTAGGCTTGATCTTACCTTGCTTTAAGGCCTCCACCCAGTTCACCAGGCCGAATTGATCCAGCGGAAGATCCGCCAGCTCTAAGGCAGGCGGATGTTCTCGCTGCCTGAGGAGGTCCAGCTCCCCAATGTTACCCGGATCACCTGTGCCTGCGATGTTTCCATTCTTATCCAAATAAATAGCCATGGAGGGATCCACCTTTTTTAACTTTTCCTTGATCCTCTCCAGCTTGTCCTTGGATCCTTCCACCTTCTTGTCCTCAGACCCTGCCTCCTCCAGGCCAAGTCCCAGGAGAAATCCCAAACACAAAAAGATGAAAAATGCCCTCCACCCACTCATATAGATCTCCACTAATGTTAGGGCGGATTAAATTCAGGCACCGGGGGCGCCGTGAATTCGCTTTTGCCAGAATGGCAGCGGTCACAGTAGAGAGGAGCCCAGGCGATTTTGCCATTGTGGCATTTGCCACAAAATTCTCCCTTGATGATCTTAATCATGCTGACCTCATTGGCTCCAGCCCGCATGACAAAGACATCCGGGTGACAAACCTTACACTTAAACCTGATACGATGAAACCAGTGAGGGAAGACCACCGGAGGCATCTCGGACTTTTCGGCCTCCCGGTTCATAATAATATCTCCGTACTCGGCCTGGGAAGTGGAGCTGGGGAGACTAATGGCGATGGCGACCCCAAAGACCGCAATTAGAGGAAGCCACACCCTGAAATATAAATTGCGAGACTCCAACATACATTTTAAATTATAAAGTCTTTTTGGTGATAGGTCAATGTCTTATCCATGTCTTTCCTTGATCCACCCACGCCGGAAACCATCATCACACCCTCTTTTCTCTTGCAATGGGAAGGAGAACGGGTATATATTCTGATTCAGCTAAATTGAGCCCGTACTTTTTAGGTAGATCCCCAGCGAGCAAGGCGAGCGTGAGGGGGAGTAGGAAAACGAGCCTCTGGCTTTGCCAGGGCGAGTGCGGGGTGTGGGGGCATCGGAGGACCAGCATCATGTGTTGCCGCACGGGCCTCCACAGAAGATGCTGGCGACGCGAGGCCCTATTATAGAGATGAGCAATAATATCTTAAACCTGTTTCCAGAACTAGGCAAAGACCTGCATGGCTTGTACACCACAGGGGTTTTGCCCTCCCAGAAGGTACAGGATTTAATTGAAGCGGGTGCCATTACCATCACAGTCCCCCTGGCTGTGGAGCAGATCCAGCCAGCCAGCATCGATCTTCGATTAGGCCCGGTGGCCTATCGTGTCCAAGCCAGCTTCCTTCCAGGCAAATACTGCACCGTGGAAAAAAAGATCCGGGACTTAATGATGAGTGAGATCGATCTTGAGAGAGCCACGGTGTTCGAGAGGGGATGTGTCTATATTGTCCCCTTATTAGAAGAGTTGGTTCTGCCCAAGGGCATCTCGGCAAAAGCCAATCCAAGAAGTACAACAGGACGTTTGGACATCTTCACACGGCTGCTCACCGACTACGGAACCGAGTTTGAGCGCGTCCCCGATGGGTATAGGGGGCGTTTATACGCCGAGGTTGTCCCGCGAACCTTTACTATCCTGGTGCAACAAGGAATGCGATTAAACCAACTCCGCTTTATTCGCGGCAATCCGCCTTCACCGGATACCCAGCTCAACCAGTTGAACGAGGCCGAAAACCTAGTTTACTTAGACGAAGACAGCCCCGCAGAAGCGCAGATCCACAAGGGTCTTCGGGTGTCCGTCAATCTTCAAGGAAGTCACCACTCTGAGGTCATCGGTTATAAGGCCAAGAAAAATTCTCCAGCGATCGATCTCCAAAAAACGGATTACTACGATCCCATGGATTTTTGGGAGCCGATCTACAGCCCCAAGACAAAGAGTATTATCCTGAATACAGACGACTTTTATATTCTAGCCTCCAAAGAAAAAGTACGTATTCCTCCCGACTTTGCCGCAGAGATGGTGGCCTACGATCCCTCCATTGGTGAATTTCGGATTCACTATGCCGGATTTTTTGATCCCGGCTTTGGATACGGCCTGAGCGATATCAAAGGGACACATGCGGTTCTGGAGGTGAGATCTCACGAGGCGCCATTCTTGATCGAAGACGGTCAGATCGTGGGCCGACTGATCTATGAACGGTTGCTGGAGCCTTCTCAAAAGGTCTATGGCACCCAGATTGGCTCGTCCTATCAGTGCCAGGGTTTGTCCTTAAGCAAACAGTTTAAACGTCTCCCATAAGCTCCTTACGTTCTTCGCCTCACCTTAGCCATCATACATCCCAGCTTTCCGCCCTTGTATCTAAGAAACCAGGTACGATAGAATACCTGCGATCCTAGATGCAGATAGAAGACGATATGAAGATGACAACCTATCTCCAGAATAGGCTTTATGGTCGTGGAGGCAAAGTACCATGGCTAAGCTGATGAAGAAAAAATCCAAACAGGTGGGGCTTCCTCCGGGAACACTCGTTCACATCGGAGAGAAAAAGACAGGGCAGGTCAAGATTACGCTTTTTGATTATGATGAAGGTCATTGTGAGGAAAAAGAAATAAGAACGCTTGAGGAATGCCTTCCCTATAAGGATAAAGCGACGGTGACCTGGATTAATGTGGACGGCATTCATGAGACCGAGATTATAGAAAAACTGGGTCAGGCCTTTGGACTGCATCCCCTGGTCATGGAAGACATCCTTCACGCGGGACAACGCCCGAAAATGGACGACTATAGCGATTACATCTATATCGTTTTGAAAATGCTACATCATGACAAAAATATGGAGATCGATGAAGAACAAGTTAGCTTAATCCTGGGTTCGAATTTTGTGATTTCCTTTCAAGAAGACAAGGAAGGAGATGTTTTTGAGTCTGTAAGGGAACGGGTCAGAAATGGAAAAGGCCGGAGTAGAAAAATGGGGGCCGATTATCTGGCCTATGCCTTGATGGACGCCATTGTGGATCACTATTTCACTATCCTGGAAAAGCTCGGAGAAAAGATTGAACTTCTGGAAGGAGATCTCGTGGCCGCCCCCACACCCCAAACACTCCACAAAATCCACCAACTCAAAAGAGAGCTGATTTTTTTACGTAAGTCTGTTTGGCCTTTAAGAGATGTCGTCAGCGGACTTGAAAGAAGAGAATCGCCACTGATTAAGGAAACCACAGTGGTCTTTTTCAGAGATGTTTATGATCATACCGTTAGGGTGATTGATATGATCGAGACATTCCGAGACATGGTGTCCGGGATGCTGGATATCTATCTTTCCAGCATCAACAGTCGAATGAATGAAATCATGAAGGTGCTCACAATTATTTCAACCATATTTATTCCATTGACGTTGATCGCCAGCATTTATGGAATGAACTTCAAATACATGCCGGAGCTGGAGTGGTATTGGAGCTATCCTCTGGTGTTGCTGACCATGGCTGTGCTAAGTATTTTAATGCTCATTTACTTTAGAAGAAAGAAATGGATCTGACAGGCGATTACACCGATTAATTCATTGAATCTTCAGCATAGGTATATTATAATTTTTTATATGCAAGATGAACTGGAGACGCTTAAAGGCCAGCAGGTGGAGATCATCTATAATGGTCTGGTTTATAAGGGACTGCTGGTAGGGGCTTCCGAAGAGACCGTTGATCTCCAAACCCAGGAGCAATGGATCGCCCTGCCCATGGAGGGAATCACTTCGGTCAGAAAAGCAGAAGAGACAGGACGCTATCTTGGCCAGGATGAAGGCGCTGGGGAGACAACTCTATGAATCATGGGCAAGACATACCTGAATCGAATATCTCTCCCACCCTGGATATTGAGGTACAGCCCCAGGAGAAACCTTCCCACCGGATTCACATTATTCTTTTTGTGAGCACCGTGTTCACAACCGTGTTAGCCGGGGCAATGATGGAAACAGCCCGCGGAATCAGCATGGAAGAACTTATCTCTGCCCTACTTACTATTTTAGATCGACCTTCTACTCTCGCTTTAGGAATTCCCTTCTCCTTCACGCTCTTAACGATACTGATCACCCATGAAATGGGCCATTATCTCACGGCAAGACGTTATGGGGTGCCCGCTTCGTTGCCCTACTTTATACCTGCGCCGCCGATCCCTTTTCTCATCGGCACCTTTGGGGCCTTTATCCGAATGAAGTCGCCTATTCTAAGGAAAAGGGCCATCCTGGAGATTGGGGCTGCTGGACCCATTGCAGGTTTTGTAATTGCGATAATCGCAGTTTATATTGGCCTTGAGCTTTCAAAGCCGGTTCCAGTAACACAGGATGCACCATTTAAGTTGGGAGCACCACTCATCTTTATGTTGTTAGCAAATGTACCAGAGGGCTATACACTTAATCTGCATGCTGTAGCCTTTGCGGGATGGTTAGGGCTGTTTGTCACTGCGATGAATTTGATTCCTATTGGTCAGTTGGATGGGGGACATGTAGTTTATGCCCTTCTAGGTAAAAAGCATAAACTGGTCTCAATTGGAATGATTATGTTACTTTTCCTGCTCGGATTTATTGTCTGGCCAGGATGGTTTATCTGGGCCTTTCTCACGGCCATTCTGGGTGTGAGGCACCCCCCTATGGTGGACCCGGAGGCAGTCTTATCACCTAGACAAAAATTCATTGGATGGCTCAGCCTAGCCATCTTTGTCCTGTGCTTTACTCCCAATCCTTTTGTGATTGAATAAGAGGATCACAGCCTCCGTGTAGCGGCCTCAAGACCTTTCTGCTCATCTACCCACTGAAGCAAAATCAGCCCCAACAAAAAGAAGACCCCAATGGACAGGACAGCCAACCGCTGGCTTTGGGTAGTGGATGAGATCACCCCGAAAACTAATGGCCCGATGATGGCTGAAAACTTCCCGCTCACCGCATAGAAGCCAAAGAACTCGGCATTGTGATGTCGGGGAGAAAAGAGCCCCACCAGACTGCGGGAGGCGGATTGAGTGGATCCCAGCACTAACCCAGCAATCAAGGCAACTACCCAAAACTGAGACTTCGTTTGGACAAAATAAGCCGCAATGACCACGATAATCCAAAGAATCAAAGTCCACGAAATCGTCTTCTTCGCACCCACCCTGTCGAAGATATAACCAAACACAAAGGCCCCCAGCGCTGCAGCAGGGTTGACCAATAAGATTAAGGTTAGATTTTCGGCAGGTGTGAAATGAAGGGTCTGGTCCGCATAGGAGGCCGTAAACGTAATGATGGTGATCATGGCATCCTCATAGACCCAAAAGGCCAGTAGAAACTTTAGAAGCTCGCGATACTGACGGATCTGCTGGAAGGTGTTGACTAAGCGCCGGAACCCTTCTTGGAAATAAGAGGATTTTGCCGGCAAGGGAATAGGCACAGCCCGTTCTTTCAGGATAAAGAAGGTTGGCAGAGAGGTCAGAAGAAAAAATAGGGCAACGATTGGGAAGGTCAGGCGTGCCATCTCAAGGCCCGCCTCCCCTTCCTTAAGTTGTGCAGCAAACGGAATGACCAAAAGCAGGCAGCAGATCCCCCCAAAATAACCCAGAGACCAGCCCCATCCCGAAACCTTACCCATCTCGTGGCGGCCGGCGATCTCGGGGAGAAAAGCATTATAGAAGACCAGAGCCCCTTCAAAACCAATATTTGCCAGGACAAAAAAAAGCACTCCGGGTATAAGATCTCCTCGTCCCACAAAATACAGAAGACCTGTAAAAATGACGCTGAGAATAGTGTATCCTAAGAGAAACCGTTTCTTGGCCCCGGAGAAATCGGCAATGGCCCCCAGGATCGGCGAAGAAAAGGCCACTACCACCATGGATAGGGCAATGCTAATCCCCCACCACAGATCCCCTACCCCACCATCTCCCCCAAAAACCACATTCTTGAAGTACAAGACATAAAAGGCCGTAACAATCACGGTGGTGAAAGAGGAAGCGGCAAAGTCGTACAGACACCAAGCCAGAATCTCTTTTCGCGTAACGGACGGAGTAGACATAAGGCGATGTGCACTATAGCAAATCTAAGCACAATGAGCAATCGACAAACCCACTCCTAGCTTTTTTGCCTAGGCGGGCCTGTTCCGAGGAACCGCCCCCGGTTGTGCCTCTACATTGACTTTTCCTATGACCTGACGTTATATTAGCTCAGTTGCCGAGAAGCCCTATGATCGCACCCATCCAGAAACTCATCGATCATCTCCTGAAAACTTCCTTCCATTATAGCGATGTACCTAAGTACACCCTTGCATCAGGCCAGCTCAGCCAGTATTATATCGACTGTCGGATGGCCCTCTCCTATGCTGAGGTCAGAAGACTGGCGGGAGAACTGATCCTGGGCAAGCTGGGTGACGTCAAAGTACAGGCGGTGGGTGGAATGATGATTGGGGCCTATCCCGTGGCCATTGCCGTCTCTGATGCAGCGGACAGAAAAAGGATGCAGATTCCAATCTTTATCGTACGAAAAGACCCCAAGGTCCACGGTATGAAGAAATACATTGAGGGGGCTGTCGAGCCGGGGATGAAGGTCCTTGTGGTGGATGATGTGGTGACCAGCGGGAAGTCCATCGTGGATGCCATTAACCGATGTCGGGACGAAGGCCTCCGCGTGGTCAAGTCAATCGCCTTAATCGACCGCCAGGAGCAGCAGGGCAGAGAGAATATCGAAAGGATAGGCGTAAGCTTCGATGCTCTTTTGACCCTCAAGGATCTTTTACATGCCTACCAGAACAAAGGTTAATTGCCATTCGTTAATCGTTATGGGTGGCACTGCGGTAATGATTAACGGTTAACATTTAACAAATAACGGTTTTTTGTACGTCATGCCGGGGTGGTGAAACGGTAGACACACGGGACTCAAAATCCCGCGGGGGCAACCCCATGAGGGTTCAACTCCCTCCCCCGGCACTCACATTATGCGTCATAGAACGCGATGGAGGGAGTTGGTTCCGAGAGGAGACCTTTCAGGCTTAATTTCGATTCCTCGCCGTTGGCTCGGCTGCGTGATCAACCCCCTCCCCCGGCACCAATTATCCAAACCTCTTTTCAATTTTCTCATACACATCTTTTCTGTGGATGGCGCCCAAGATCCAAACCTCATTGCTCATGATCTTAAACACCACCCTATAATCTCCAACCCGGAGTTTCCAGTACCCCTTAAGCGTCTTTCTTAGAGGTTCACCGTATTGGTGAGGGGACACAGCAAGCCGGCTTTCGATGGCAGCCTTGATACGCTTCTTAAGTCTCCCATCGAGTCTTGCAATATCTTCTTGGACCTCAGGATGATATAGGAGTTGAAAAGCCAAATCTACCAGACCTCGGAGTGTTTCAGAGCCGTGGCTTTCTTAAATGTCTTCTCCCTGGATTCCGCAAATGCAGACAAAGCGATATCCTCTTCTATTTCCAGTGCCTCTTTGACGAGATCCCGTACTTTAAGCGACATAGAAACCCCGTCTCTTTTGGCAATTTGTTCGATTGTCCGATAAAGCGGTTTCTCCAACACAACATTTACCCTTGGATTCTTTGTGGGCATTCTATTCACCTCCTCCGTATATTTTAAGTGTAACACTTATGAAACACCAGGTCAAGCCAAAACTATTCTAAAAGAATTAGACTGCTGCAAATAAACGATCTTTTCTTGAAAACGGGCGGATTTCACAACGCATTTCAGACCAGAGACTGTTGACAATTAAACGTATTATTCTTAATATCTCTATGAAATTCGAATAAGTATTAAAAACACAATTTCCCCCCCTGCTCGTTGTCGATTTTGGACCTCGCCGGACGACTATAGAGTGTGAACAGCCGTTTCACCTGATAGAGCGAGGGGTCTATCCGGTTGAATCTGTACGGAAATTTACTTAAAACAAAAAGAAGGAGAATTCATCATGAGTGGAGTAAGAGTTTTGGTTGGAACACACAAGGGGGCATTCGTATTAACATCGGATGGTAAACGTACAAAATGGAAGGTCAGCGGTCCCTACTTTGCGGGATGGGACATTTATCACATCAAAGGATCCTCTGCAGATCCAAATCGACTCTACGCGTCGCAGACCAGCGATTGGTTCGGGCAGATTGTTCAGCGCTCGGATGACGGCGGCAAAACTTGGTTCCAGCCCGGGACAAAACCCGGCGAGCCGACCACAACCCCGGAGGGAATGCCCAAGGGCGAGAGCAACAAGTTCGTGTACGATACATCGCCTGAAACCGGCAAGCCCCTCACCACGCACCAGTGGTACGACGGGACGCAGAACCCGTGGGAGTTCAAACGCATCTGGCATCTGGAGCCGTCACTGACCGACCCGGATACGGTCTACGCCGGTGTTGAAGACGCGGCGCTCTTCTGCACGACCGACGGCGGACAGACCTGGCACGAGCTCGCGGGACTGCGAGGACACGGCTCGGGACCCAAATGGTCACCCGGCGCCGGGGGCATGGGGTTGCATACCATCCTCCTCGATCAGAAAAATCCCAATCGAATGTACATCGCAATCTCGGCGGCGGGTGTGTTCCGTACCAATGATGCCGGCAAGACGTGGAAGCCAGTCAATCGCGGACTGATATCCCAATACATTCCCGATCCCAATGCCGAGGTAGGCCACTGTGTTCACCGTATCGCAATGCACCAATCTCGACCCGATGTGCTGTTCATGCAAAAACACTGGGACGTTACGCGCAGCGACGATGCTGGCGAGTCCTGGCACGAGGTGAGTGGGAACTTGCCGACCGACTTTGGCTTCGCAATCGATGTTCATGCGCACGAGCCGAACACCATTTATGTCGTCCCCATCAAGAGCGACTCCGAACACTTTCCGCCCGACGGGAAGCTGCGCGTCTACCGCAGCCGAACCGGTGGAAACGAATGGGAAGCTCTTACCAAAGGTCTCCCCCAAAAGGATTGTTACGTAAACATCTTGCGTGATGCGATGGCCGTCGACTCGCTCGACTCGTGCGGGATCTATTTTGGCACCACGGGCGGGCAGGTGTACGCATCGTCCGATGGCGGAGACAGCTGGAATGCCATCGTGCGGGATCTTCCTGCCGTCCTGTCTGTAGAAGTTCAGACACTGAAATGATCCGCGTCGTGCTTCCATATCATCTGCGAACCTTGGCGAAGATTGATACCGAGGTACAACTTGATGTCGAAGGTCCCGTTACCCAACGTTCCGTCCTGAATGCGCTCGAACACCGTTATCCAATGCTTG